>ERZ1090868.123-NODE-123-length-41071-cov-10.146626_pt1 | contig 41071 bp, 29 predicted proteins | sample MGYA00478475_ERZ1090868 | MGnify/ENA primary metagenome ERZ1090868 (study PRJEB33644, sample SAMEA5815747) | chicken gut metagenome | biome: Chicken; feature: Gastrointestinal Tract; material: Caecum | place: Ireland | collected 2019-01-01 | study: A study of the...
CCCGATCGTATAAGAATTTCCATCCTACTTTTCGGGCCCAATCGGACTAAAGCGCCTTTGTTTTGCACGATCGGCGCTTTCTACTAGCCTAGCGACTTTTCTCGAAAGTCAGGCAAGATTCACGCAGGAATTACTTCTTGGCGGTCTTGCTGGCGCCGTTGATGATGGCGAGAGCCTGTTCGCAATACGTCTGGGCTTCGCTGATCAACTGCTTCGAGAACTGCGGCGAGTGGACACCCCAGGAACCGTCGTCCTTGATCTTGGCGGCGTTGATGCGGGCTTCTTCAGCATAGAGCTGAGCCTGAGCACGGTCGGCCGTCGAGAGCTTCGCGATCTTGAGCATGTCGTTGATGTTCGTCAGGTCGGCGATGACCTTCGCATAGCCTTCCTTGACGGGGGTCTGCCAAGCGAGAACCTTGTTGTAGATGGTCTTCTGATCCTTGAAGCGCATGCTTTCCGGGAACTTCGACTGGATCGGGCTGTGGCAGCCCATCGCATCGACAACGTGCTTATCGGCAAAGGCCGTGCGGCCGCAGGTCCACATCAGGTCGAGGTAGGGACGACCATCGTCCTTCGTGAGGTGCCAGCCCTTCGGGTTCGTCAGCTTGCGGTCCTTGGCGCCGTCAGGCGGGTTGATCGACTTCTTTTCCGGGTCGACCAGGATGCGCCAGATGTGCGAGCGGCGGACGTTGTCGAAGCCGGCGAGGTCAGGACGCTGGATCGAGGCGAAGTTTTCGCACGAACCCATCATCGGCATATGGCAGGACGTGCAGCTGTTGCGGCTGTGCGTACCGCCCTTCGAGAAGAAGTAGGCAGCCGTCGTATGGCAGTCCTGGCATTCCTTCTTGAGGTTCGGGACGGTGTAGTGCGAAGCCCAGTCGTTCGACGTCACTTCATGCGGGTCATGGCAGGTCGTGCAGCGCATGCCCTTCTGATAGTGCTTCGTGTAGTGCGACTGCGAACCTTCGGTACCGCAAGCCGGGCAGAAGCTCTTGAAGTAGGAGTTGAACGGGGTCTTGAAGTTCTTGGCGGCATCGTCAGCGTTGTAGACGAAGCGCTGGTGGCAGCGTTCGCAGTTCGACGGCATGCCGGCACCGCGGGCACCGTAAAGGTGAGCACCTGCGCCGTGGCATTCTTCGCAGGAGACGCCCTTCGCAACCGTGTGAGCGCGAAGCTTCTTGGCGTCGCCGAGAGCGGCGAAGAGTTCATCCTGGCTCTTGAAGTCGAACTTCCACGTATGGCAGATTTCGCAGTAGGACGAACCCGGCTGGAACATGGCCTGCGTGCGGTTCGAAGAACCGTAGGAGTTGAAGCCCCAAACGTTCGAGGACTGAGCGCCGAAGTCTTCGAGCTTGGTCGGGAAGGTCGGATCCCAAGCGTTGATCTTCTTGGCAACTTCAGGGGTGATGTGTTCGGCCCAGTTGCGGGAGAACTGGTTACCGCCGGCGACCATCTTACCGGTACCGGCAGAGAGGTTACCGCCTTCAACGTGGTAGGTACCACGGACAAGCCACTTGTCGACGAAGCCGTACTTCGTACGCGGCGTACCCATCGTGACGTAGATGTCGTCGGCTTCAATGCCTTCCGGCAGGACGGAGGCCTTGGAGTTGTAGAGCGGCTTCTTCAGGTCGCCGCCAACTTCCGTCAGTTCTTCCGGGAAGCGGACGATCTTGTTGTGACGCGAACGTTCCCAACGTTCGTACTGCGCCGGGTGGCATTCGCCGCACTTCTTCGGGCCGACGAACTTGTTCGGCAGATCGAGGAAGGATTCATACGGCAGACGATACGTCACGGCAGTGTGACGGCCCGTCTTTTCGGCGTACTTGTCGCCGCCGCCGAATTCAACCCATTCTTCGTTACGGTCGGACATCGTGAACTTACCGACCACACGGCCTTCCTTCAAATAGGACTTGAAGTAGGGGTGATTCGCCTTGAGGTAGTCCCAGAACGCCTTGTCCTGAGCGACATAACCTTCGAGCGTGCGCGGCAGATCCACCTTCTGGGTGTCGGCAGCAGCCGGGGCGTCAGCGGCAAAAGCCGTCGCGGCAAAAGCGGTGCTGAGGCAAGCGGCCAGAGACAGAAGCTTGTGTTGCTTGGTCATATTTAGCTCCTTACGGGTCTCTTCGTAGGGGGGTTTATCGGGCCTCTTCTTTCGATTCGGCTTCTTTGAGGTCAAAAGCAGTCCCTCGCGGAACCACGCCTGCACTGTACTCCTTAATTTCGATTTAAGAAAGATCTTTGTCCCTCAAAGCTCGATTCTTTTCGTCGGCGTCAACAGGCAAATTTTTCGACAACGCGTTTTTACCTACTCTCTTAGAGGTGAATTCAAGTAACTATTTTGATTTTTATGAATTTTTAACACCAAATTGATGTCCCTCTTCACCTAAAACAGGTTATTCAATAAAACCGAACGAATTTACCCCCCATTAAGTAATTCTTAAAGATAAAAAAGCCTTTTCATCGCATTTTGTTCCGTTTACCGTAAACGCCGATTCCAATACTACGAAAATTCATGCAAGATCCCCTATCACCTGACTGCTTTAAGCTTTTTACATAAAACAACTGTAAACAGGGACTTTTGAGCGATTCGATTCTTAAGAATTCATCTTATTTAGGGTTTATCCCCATCTGTTTTTATATGAAAAACTATCGATGATAAGTGTTCAATAGTTAAGAAAATCTAAACGCCGACCTTTTTGCTGCGGCTTCCTGCTGCCGACCTGTAGGCATCCTCCCGCAGCACTAGACCGTCGGACGGATTTCGCGCATGACCGCGCTCCCTTGCAGGACACCGTTCGAGCACGATTCGCTCCGTCTTTTTGTACTCCCGTCCGCGCGCTCGGGAAATAAAAAAATCGACATTTCGCTCGTAAGACGAATATCGATTTCGCGTCTGGTGCCGAACCGGTACACCGCGGTCCCGCCCAGTGAGCAAACGCTCAAAATGCAAAAGACGAAGCGGTGCCCGAATTTTGAATTGGGACACCGCTTCGTCTTTTACGCGTTTGCGTTCAATCGGCTGCCGCCGCGAACTTCCTCTTTGGCAGTCGACACCTTTGAGACGTTTGGATAGGCTCAGTTCTTTTGTTAGCCCAGAGGGAGCGCCTTCGGTGGATTTTCGCCGCGAGTCTTGTCCTCGCCCTCATAGACCGCAAGCTGCGGCGGCAGCATTACGTCTTCGAGCTTTTCCTCGGGATCGGGAATGCGCGGCAGCGTAAAGGTGAACTTCACGCCGCGCGCGCCGTTGCGCTCAACCGTAATGCGGCCGGCATGCCGTTCGGCGATGTTGGCGATGATGGAAAGACCGAGTCCAAGCCCCTTGGCGCCCTTGGTTGTTTGCAGGGGCTTAAAGAAGAGGGCGAGCTGCTCGTCGGAGAGATAGGGGCCGTTGTCCGCCACCGTGAGCGCCCAGGTTTTTGCGTCAAGCGGCTCGAGCGCCACCTCGATCTGCGGGTGGAAAACGCCCGAAACGGCGTCTGCCGCGTTCTTTAAGAGATTGAGGACCGCCAATTCGATTTCCCAAGCGTCGACTTCGGCCATCGAATGCCGGCTCACGCGCACGACAATCTCGGCGCGCGTCTGACGCGAGCGACGGAATGTCGTGATGGCGTTCGAGATGACGTCGGCCAAATCCGTCACCTTTCTCGGCGGATAGTCATGCTTGGCGTACGCGCGCACGCGGTTGACGATTTCACTTGCGCGGTCGGCTTCCGAAACGATCTCTTCGAGCGCCCAGTTGAAGCTCTCTTGATCGAACTTACCCGCCTTTGTCCTTCGGTGCAGGCCGTTGGCGTAATTCATGATCGCCGAAAGAGGCTGCTTCAATTCGTGCGCAATGATGGTCGACATCTGCCCGACGATCCCCGTGCGCTCGAGGTTCGCAATATGCGCGCGCGACTGCGCGGCCTCCGCTTCAATGAGGTCGCGCGCTTCGAGCGCCTCGCGCAGCTCCTTTGTCTTGCGGCGCACGAGCACCGACAAGCTCACAACATAGGAAATGACGATGAAGGTCGCGAGAATCGAGAGTGCGAGACCTTCTGCGTTCTCGCGCATAAAGCGCTCAAAGCTCCAGGAAGCAAGGTCCGCATAGGGGCCGATCTTCAGTTCGTAGAACATGTCGAAGACCGCGCGGTTAAGCGCCGGAAGCGTCCACTCGCCGCCGTAGCTCGCATTGCTCATCGAATAGAGGAGCGCGTTCATGCTCTTTTTGAGTGCGGGGTCCGTCGTGGGAAGCGTCGAAAAACTCCAGCCCGGATAGGTTGCCGTCGAGTGCACGCAGGCGAGCCGATCGTTGTGCGCTGCGCCGAGAATCGTGAGGTCTCGGGCAATGTGCACTTTTCCTGCCGCCTGCATCCGCTCGAGCGAGCAGCTCGGCAGCATGCCGATGCGCTCTTCGCCGTCGAGCACCGCACGCAGTACCGCCTCTTCGTCCTCGCCGTAAAAAGTGGTATTGGCGTGAATCTGTTCGAGCCGAATGCCGTGACGAACCAGAGCGGCCGCCGGCGCGAGCCAGGCAGCCAGCTTGTCGGGCGCGGTCGCCGCCATGCTCTTGCCGCGCGCGAATTCGATCGGCACCTCGCCGGGCGCCGAAGGCGATGCCTGTACGGTCTGACGCTTCATGAAGAGAACGCCCGCCTGACCGTCTTCGGCGCGCCCGGCTTCGTTGGGCTTAAAGGAGGCGAGCGTCTCCATGACGTCGCCGCGCTGCATGCGAAGCACGGTATCGGGATCGCTCAGCACGAAGTCAAGCTGCCGGCTCTGCACGCCCAAAAGAAGCGAATTGTCGTCAAGCCACAAAATGCGCACGCGTTCGCGGCCGATCGCGTAACGCAGTTCCTCGACCGTATAGGCGAGCCACGGCGCGTAAATGCTTTCGCCGAGCGAAGCCTGAATGCCGATACGAAGCACGCGGCGAATTTCCATCGGCGTCGGCAGCGAGAAGAGATCGCTGGCTTCGACTTTCGTCGCAAGAACCCCCTTGGGAACGCTCAACGTATGGAGCTGCGGCTGAATCGCCGCACGCACGTCGCCCGAAGGCGTCCCCGTTGCCATCCCCATGCCGATATAGGAGCTCGTGCTCTGTCGCGGCGGCTTTTCTTCGGCGCCCAACGTATCGGCAGCGGCCGTCCATGCAAATGTCCAGGCAAAGAGCAAAGCCAAAAGTACCGTACAAAGACGGGACGCCGCACGGCGAGATGGAGACGCGGGCAACAATGAACGATTGAAACGCAGCAGTGAACGCAAGCTGAACATGGTCGACAGAGATGCTGAAGACGACCGACCGCCCCTTTATGCCTCGCATCGCACAAAGAGCGGCGGGTTCTTGTGATTCTTTTCGGAAAGTATAGAGGTGCCGCCGGGCTTTACGGTGCGGCCTCGCCGCTCGAACGGCTCATTGCCGTCAATCGGGCTCGATTGCGGCACACCGAAACGGCACGCACCGCCGAACAAGCCGCCCATCAAACCGAATCAAAGAAAATTCATCATAATGTAACGTCTCGGTTTTTATTTTTCCGTCCGAACACCCATGCGCAGAGAAGATTTGGATCGACTGGCAGCCGCGCTTCCGCAGCGCGCCCTTCGCCATGACGAGGCGCTTCAAGCAGTGCTGCCCGCCGACCTTGCGCAGCCGCTCGCCGCCAAAGGACTCGAGACGCTCGAAGACCTCTATGAGTGCGCCGCCACGCAGGGCGCCAATTGGTTTCGCGTTTTTGAAGGAATCGACGCACAGCGCGCGCAGCTCCTGATGCTTTGGCTCGCGAAGTTCGGCGAAGCGATCGGCGAAATCACCGCGCGCTTTTTTCTTCCGGGGCAAGCCCCGGCCGGCATCGCTGGCGCGGAGCCGTCCAAAGGTGCGACAACCCCACAGTTGGCAGCACAAAGTCGAACGAATGCGAAGTCGACAGCCAGAACGCTCCCCGAATACGACCCGCAAGTTCGGCCGATCGAAGAGATTGTTCTGCCCGAATCGCTCAGCGGCGCGAACGGCATCAACCGCGCACCTTTGATCGGCTGCGCGCTCAATGCCGACAACGACCTTGAAGCGATCCGCATCTGGCTCAATGCCCGCGCGGGCAATCCCAACACGTTCGGCAACTATCGAAAAGAAGCGGAGCGCTTTCTTCTTTGGTGCCTCGTCGAAAAGCGCACGGCACTCTCCTCGATTCGCGCGGGCGACGCCGCGCAGTACCTGCGCTGGCTTGAAAATCTCGGCCGCTTGGACGACAAAGCGTTTGCCGCCAAATGGCGCGAGCCGCAGTCGCGCTGGCTCGGTCCGAAAAACGTGCCCCGCAGCCACGGCGGCTGGCGCCCTTTCAACGGCCCGCTTTCGGTCGCGAGCCGCCGCAACGCCATCGTAGTCGTGCGGCAGCTCTTCAACTTTCTCAAGAAGACGGGCTACCTCATCTTCAATCCGTTCGACCAAGTCAGTCCCAAAGTGCCGCTTTTGAAGGGCGAAGGCGCTCCGCAGGCATTTGCCGACCGATCACTCACGCCCGAGCAGTGGCACGCCGTCACGGCACGACTGATGCTCCTGCCGGAAGGCTGGCCACGTGAGCGCATGAAGCTCATCCTCATGATGGGAAAAAGCCTCGGCATGCGCGCCTCCGAAATGCTTGACGCCCGTGCGGGCTGGATCACGACGCGGCGCATCGGCTTTCGCGAGCGTCGCGCGATTGAAATCGTCGGCAAGGGCAGCAAAGTGCGGCGGCTGCCGCTCAACACCGAACAGGTCGAGATCATCGAGTCGGCCCTTCACGCGCGCAATTTGGCCGGTGTTGCCGGGTGCGATCCGGAAACGCCGCTACTCGTCAACCTCGGACGCGGCCGCAACCCGGGCGGCGCCATGAGCCGCAGCGGCCTTTACCGCGTACTCGAAGCTTTCTTTGAAACGGTTGCCAATGACATTGCGGCCGAGAGCCCCATGGACGCAGCCAAACTGCGCGCTTCATCCACGCACTGGCTCCGCCACACGTTTGCCGTGACCGCGCTTGGGAAAATGAGCGTGAACGTCGTGCAGGCGGCGATGGGGCACGCCTCGGTTGCGACGACCGGGCGCTACCTCTCGCCTGAAGAAGAAAAGATGAGCGAAGCCATGGCCGACATGAAGGCGCTCTGATGGATGAGCATCTCCTGCAGGCAGAGCGCCTCGCATCTCAGCGCGACGACGACCAGAGCGAAGCGTAGTGAAGGAGCGCCGACTCCCAAACCTGCTTGGGGTTGAGCGGATGCTCGGCGCTGCGTCGCACAGAGGCGACAAGCTTTTCGAGTGCCGAAAGGCGCTCAAAGTCCGTACGGGCAGCGAGGCGCGCGAGCGCATCAGCGCGCTTAATGAAGTAGCGCGGCGAGAGTCCCGACTTCGTTCGCATGAGGTCGTGCGACCAACGCGAGAGCAAAAGTCCGAAAGCGGGCACCGAGTAGCTTTTGGGCGCGGCGATGAGAATCTCGTCGGGCGCAATCGTGCCGCGCTCGAGCATGTCAAGCAGCGCCCTTTCGAGCGCCGCGTCGAGCCGCTCAGCCGGGTTTCGCTCGAGCGCCTCCAAGGGTGCGCCGCCCGCGAGCGCAAGCGCCTCTTCGGGCGAGGCAACGCCTTTGCCGCGCAAAAAGTCGAGCGCCATGGCCTTCGGGGGCACCGCGACGCGCAAAAGCCGCGAACGCGAACGAATTGTCGGGAGCACTGCGTCGATATCTTCGGCCGCCAATATATAAATGAGGTCCGCGGGCGGCTCCTCCATCGACTTCAAGAGCGCGGCAGCCGCCTCGGCGCGCACCATGTCGGCGGGGTAAATGACGATCACGCGGCGCCCGCCGCGGTTGGCATTGAGGCCGACAAAGTCCGCAAGTGCGCGGATCTGATGAATGCGCACTTCGCGGCTCGCCTTTTTTTTGCTGTCGGGTCGCTCGTTTTCGGCGCGCTCATAGGGCACTTCGTAACGCTCGCACATCGCCTCGGAGAGCACGCGCTTGTAGTCGGGGTGCGAACCCGCGGCCGTGAGCGCACAGGCGGCGCACCGTCCGCAGGCGCTCCCGTCGGGGTTGGGCGACTCGCAAAGGAGTGCTCTCGCGAAGCTGTCGGCGAGCTCGTAGAGCCCGATCCCGGGCGGCCCGTAAAGCAAAAAGGCGTTGGGCAGTCGATCGATCTGCGAGGCAAAGGCCTGCGCCGCCTCTTCAAACCACGGATAAGGAGCTAAAGCCACGACGAAACCCTCTCGGCAATTTGAGCGGCAATCGCTTCCGGGGCAAGCGACGCGTCGACAACAAGAAATCGCTCGGGGGCGGCGGAAGCGCGCTCCAGATAGCGGCGTCGAACGCGCGAGAAAAAGTCGAGTCCCTCGCGCTCGAAGCGGTCTGCTGCGGCGCCGCGAGCGCCGCGCCGCGCGGCCGCACATTCGGGCGAGAGGTCGAAAAGAACCGTCAGATCCGGCGCAAAGCCCGAGAGCGTCCAATCTTCGATCGATCGGGCCTTTTCTTCGGCAAGCCCCTTGCCGCCCACCTGATAAGCATAGGTCGCATCGGCAAAGCGATCCGAAATCACCCAGGCGCCTCGCTCGAGCGCGGGACGAATGGTCTTGGCGACATGCTCGGCACGCGCGGCAAAAAAGAGCAGCGTTTCGGCCTCGAGCGTCATTTCATCGCTTAAGAGCATGCCTCGGATTTTTTCGCCCAAGGGCGTGCCGCCGGGCTCGCGAGTGAGAACGACATCATAGCCCGCCGCGCGGATGCGCTCGCAAAGCGACGCAATCTGCGTGGACTTGCCGGCGCCGTCGATGCCTTCAAAGGAAATAAATCGACCGCGGCACACTCCTGGCGCCGCCACGTCGGATGCAATCTCGGACAAAAGAAGCTCCTTCAGTGCCTGTTTTCTTGCCGGGGCGACTCGCCTCACTTACCTGCGCGGCGCCAGCCGGCGCCGCTGCTTAGGGGCCGGCTTTTTTTTCGAGCGAGCATTTTCGCACAATCGCGAACAAATCAGAACCGCTCAGATGCGTTCAAAAGGCGTTCTCAATCGCACAGCCGCGTATTAGTGCCGCTCGGACGATTGATCGGCCTCACGCACACCGCTTCTCGCAGAAGCGCTCCCGCTAGAAGACTTCCCGACGACCGGGCGCCGCTCCTTGGCGTAGCGGGGCTTGAAGGGCGTCGATTTCTTGTCGATCAGGTAGTGGCGAACGGCGCGATTGTGGTCGCGCAGATTCGTCGTGAATTCGCTCGTGCCGTCCCCGCGCGCGACGAAGTAGAGAAAATCCGTGTCGGCGGGATTCGCGGCCGCCTCAATCGATGCGGGCGTCGGACTCGAAATGGGCGTTGGGGGAAGCGCTCGAATCTTGTAGGTGTTGTAGGGCGTCTCCTTCTGGAGGTCTCGTTTTGTGAGTCGGCCGCGCCAGTCGGGGCCGAGCCCGTAGATCACGGTCGGGTCGGTTTGAAGCGGCATACCGCGCTTGAGTCGGTTGTGGAACACGGAACTCACGAGGTGCCGATCGCTCTTTTCGCCCGTCTCCTTCTCAATAATGGATGCGAGAATGAGAAGCTCGTAGGGGCTCTTCAAGGCGCTTGCCAAGGGGCTTCGCTTCTCCCAGGCGGCAGCAAGAAGCCGCTTCTGGCGATCAACCGCCATGCGAAGTACCGAGAGGTCGCTCGAACCCGAGCCGTAGCGGTAGGTTTCGGGGGCAATGAAGCCTTCGAGCGACGGGTAGTCCTCGAGCCCCAAACGCTTTCTGAGTTCTTCGGGCGCGAGCGCCGCCGCATCCTGCTTGAGATTGACGCCCCCGGCAAGAATGCGTTCGATCTCCCAGACGGGCGCGCCGTCCGGAATGCGGATGCGCTGATCGATGAGCGGATCGCCCTTCAATGTTTCGACGAGTCCCTCGGCCGTTATGCCGCGCTTAAAACGGTAGAGCCCGATATGAAGCCGCGAGAGTGCCTCGGGCTGCAGGCGCGAGAGCACGCGGACCTGATGGTCCGCCACCCGGATCCCGGCGCCGCGAATCTTATCGATCACGCGCCGTGCGCTGTCGCCCTCTTCAATCATGACGTCCACCGTGTCAGCCGTCCCGAGGAAGTCTAGCGGCCGCTTGAAGACATCCCAATAAAGCCAGCCGGCACCGGCAGCGGCAAGCAGCGCACAAAACAGAATAAGGAGAAATAGCCGCTTGAAAAAGCGGGCAACGCCCGACCCCGAGCGCTTTTCCGCCTTCTCGGCCGTTTCGCGCGCACCTCGCTCGTCGCTCAACGGCATTTCTTCGGGCGCAGCACGATCGGTCAACGTCGGAACACCTGAATCTGCGGGCGCTGCATCGAGCACCGGATCTGCGGCAGGCTTTGCTTCAATAACCTTGACGCCCTCTGCCGATCCATCGAGCGCCTTGGACTCATCGGACCCAAGCGGGGAAGCCGCTGCCGCTTCCGCCGAAAGCGTTTCAGTCGCCGCTTCGGGCACGTCGGTCTTGACCGCATCGGTCTGAACCGCAATATCGGCGCGCTGCGCGTCGACCGCTTCACTCGGCTCGCAAGACCTGCTGGGCTTGACGCCGTCGGAGTGAAGCACATGGGGCTGTTTCTCAACGGCAGCCCGAGAGAACTCCGCTTTCTCGGCAGACTCGGCGGCCCGACCGTCCTCGGGCATGGCGCCCTCGGAGCGAGCCGCCGCTTGCGGGTCGCTGTTGCCGTGCGCATGTCTGCGCTTCTGTTTTCCGTGTTTGCTGCGGTGCTCTGCCGTCACGCTCGAAATCTCCGAAATGGGAAGGTGCCTCGTCGAGCGTCGATTCGCGCTCCCGCAGCACAGGATCGCCTCGAGTTTATCGCAGACGCGCGCAGCCTCCGCCTGGACGAAGCCGCCCGCAGTGCAACGAACCGTGAGCTTCGGCGCTTCTGAGAAACGAATCGGAACGAATCCGTTCGCAAAGGTTTCTCCACAGACATCCGCGGGACGGCTATGCTTTTGCCTTCGAATCCATTTCCCGAATGCTTTTTTCGGTGACTCACATGAACACTTCCACGATCACGCCCGCCGTTGCCCGCGTTCAAGGCCTTGCGCTCGTTCGCGTCACGGGCGCGGACGCCGTCGATTTCCTTCACGGCCAATTTACGCAGAAAATCCGCGGCCTCGAAGGTGCCGTGCGCGCCTGCGGCTATTGTTCGCCCAAGGGGCGGCTCCTTGCGGTGTTCCGCGCTTTCCCGATGACCGACGGCGCCGTCGGCCTTCTTGTGCCCGCTTCGATTGTCGAAGGGTTCGTCAAGCGCCTTCGCATGTACGTACTGCGCTCGAAGGTAACGTTCGAAGTTGCCGCAGCGTCGATTGCCGTCGCAACGGGCGAGGCGGGCGCTGCCGCCCTTGCGGCTGCGGGCCTTGAAGCGCCGCAGACGGGCCGCACGACCCGCGCGGGCGACGCTTACCTTCTCGGGCTCACGCCCGCCGCTGCCGTTGAAGGCTTTGCCGCCGCCGGCGCCCGAACGCTTCTCGTAAGCGAAAACACGCTCTCCGACAAACTCCCCGTGGTTGAAGAAACGGACGACCGTACGTGGCGTGCGAGCGAAATGGCCGCGGGGATGCCCGTCGTGCTCGCCGAAACGCTCGAGCGCTTTACACCGCAGGCGGCGAACCTCGAACTCGCTGGGGGCGTCGTTTTCGACAAGGGCTGCTACCCCGGCCAGGAAGTCGTCTCGCGCCTGCAGCACTTGGGCGAAACAAAGCGCCGCGGCGCGCTCGCCCTTTTCGACGCCGCCGCGCCGAAAGCGGGCGACGCCGTCTACTTTGAAGGCAGCGAAACGGGCGCCGTGATCGACGCGGTTTCGCTCGATGGCCGCACGCTCGTGTTCGCAAGCGTCGCGCTCGAAGCAGCGGCCGCGGGCTTCGCGCTCGCCCCCGAGAGCGCCGCGGGCACCCCCGCAGCGCTCCCCTACGCCTATCGAAACGTGCTCAAGGACTGACGCTCGCGCTTTATCCGACGCCTAGGTTCCCCAAGCGTCGCCACAATTCACCCAACTTTTTTATAAACGCAGCCTGAACAAACATTCGGGCTGCGTTTTGTATTTCCGAACACCCCTCTTTTCACCCTTCCATTCCCGCCATTTTTGGGTTCGAATTCCGCTCCTCACTTCATTTACAGGCATGTTGCAACTCCCGCAACAGCAAGCGACTCTCTCTTCTTGCGAGGCATTTAGTTGTATACACTCAAGAAAAAACCCTTGCAGAATCAGCAATTACTTGGTAGCCTTGATGCTAATTTGTAAGTAGTTAACTGAAAAAATTTATCAGCCGCCGCCGACTTTCGGTATCACGCCTGCCAACGGCTTACTGATTTCCACTCATCAAATGAACGCAACATCCGAGCGCGTGCTCAAAGCCCTCAGCCGTCTGGAAGCAGCCCCTGCGAAGCCAGCCAACGACCCCGTTCGCCGCCGCGGCATCGAACTTGTGCAGGTGCTCGTGCGCTATTTCCATATCGAGCGCGACGAGTTGCGCTTTCGGGACTGGTTTTCGATTGTGACCGAACAGGATCGCCGCACGATCAATGTCGGCCGCGCCAAGCCGGTGCGCTATCTCGGCCCGAACGGCGAGCGGTGGGCAGGTTGCGGCAAAACGCCGCGCTGGGTGCGCGAAGTTGAAGAAGAAGGCGGCGACCGCGAGGACTACCGCATCTTCTAAGGGGTTACTTCCTTTTGAACGCGCCTCTCAGTGCAGTTGAAGCACGCTTAGCGCGGCCGCGCTAGAATCCGAACTCGATCCCGAGGAGGCCTTTTCCCGAAGGCCTCCTTTTTTCGAACCTGCGCCGCAACCGATCGGGACTTTTGCGCCCGGCGCCGTGCGGCCTACGATTCCGACCCATGTTCAAGCAGTCCCTCTGGGCGCTCGCCGCCGCCCTGCTCTTCTCTCTCATGGCCGCGTTCGTGAAGCTCACGAGCAGCGAACTCGGCACGCTCGAGCTCGTTTTCTACCGCTCGATCTTCGGCGTTCTTTCGATCGGCTTTTTCGTCATTAAAGGCGGCCTCTCCATCAAGACCCCGTATTTATGGGGCAACATCAAGCGCTCTGTCCTTGGGACGCTTTCCGTTGCGCTCTGGTTCTATACGCTCGGCAAGCTCCCCTTCGGCACGAACATGACGCTTATCTACACGACGCCGCTCTTCATGGCGGCGAATTTCTGGATCCTCGCACTCATGCGCCGCGAGCGCGCGCCCTGGGCGCTCATCCTCTCGATCGTCGCGGGCTTTGCGGGCATCACGATCGTGCTGCAGCCGAGCTTCCACAGTGAAGACCTCGTGCCCGCACTCATCTGCCTCTCGGTCGCGCTCGTCGACCTCGCCGTCTACTGGCAGATGAAGGAGCTCGGCCGCCTCGGGGAGCCCTCCTGGCGAATCGTCTTCTATTTAACCGTTTTCGGGTCGGTTTTCGGCTTCGCGGGCGCGTGGCTTTTCGAAGGTGGCATGCACCTGCCGACAGGGACGACGCTTCTCGGCATCCTCGGGATGGGCCTTTGCGCGACGCTCGGGCAGATCTGCACGACGCGCTCCTACGCCTACGGCAACATGCTCTTAAGTTCCTGCCTCGGGTTTTCGGCCATTCCGATTTCGGCCGTGATCAGCTTCCTTCTCTTCGGGGAAACCGTCACGACGACGGCGCTCGTCGGCATGTCGCTCATCGTCGCCGCGGGCATGACGGCTTCGGTCACAACGAAGCGTGAAGAGGCCGCCCAGAAAGCGCGCGAAGCTGCGCAAAAAGCGGCCTAAACCGCATAATTTGACGGCGCGCCCGAGGCACTTCGAGGGCGCGCCTTTTTTCTTTTCCCAAAATTTCAACGACAAGGACTATCACGCACCATGTGCACCACGATCATCGTCGGCAAGCGCGCATCCAAAACGGGGCGCGTCATCGTCGGCCACAACGAAGATGCGGGCGGCCGATCGCTGCATCAGCAGTTTTTCTGCCCGGGCGGCAAGCACGCCCCGGGTGAAGTCGTCTCGGGCGAACCCGGTATGGCGAAAGTGCCGCAGGTCCCCGAAACGCTCGACGTCTATTGGTCGAACATGCTCGCGCCCGCGCCGGGTTCCTCATTTGATCAAGGCTTTGCGAACGAAGCAGGCCTCGTCATCTGCTCGAACGCGGGCGGAAGCGCCTTTGACGCGGAAAGCACCGATCTCACGGACGGGGGTGTTGCCTTTCTCCTGCGCCGCCTCATGGCCGAGCGCGCCAAAACCGCGCGCGAGGCCGTCGAAGTCGCCCGCGAGCTTCTCGAGCGTTACGGCTATGCGGGCGAAGCGCGCAACTATACCGTTGCCGACCGCGACGAAGCCTGGGTGATCAATGCCGTGCGCGGCCGCCGCTTTGTCGCCAAGCGCGTCCCCGACGACTGCGTGATGCTCATATCCAATGCGCTCGCGATCCGCACGGTTGACCGCTCGGACACGGCCAATGTCGTCGCGTCGGCCGATCTGGTCGAGTATGCCGTCGCGCAAGGCCGCTACACGCCCGCACACCCGAGCTCGTTCGACGATTTCGATTTTGCGCGCGCCTACCAGAGCGACGACAACCGCCGCAACCCCGAAAAATCGATTCGCCTGCGCGAAGGCTGGCTTGCGATCACGGGGAAGTACTTCGAGGACGAGCTTCACTATCCGGAAGCGATGCCGCCCAAAGCGCCGATGGCGGTCGAAGACGTGATCGCAATTCTTCGCACGACGGCGCCCGAAACCTACCGCACCCGCGGCGACGGGCGCGCCGACGCCTTCCACGTGAACGCGATCGACATCTCCCGCTCGCACACGCGCGAATCCTGGGTGATGGCGCTCGGCGAGCGGCCGCTCTTCAATACGCTCTGGCGCGTGAGTTCCTACCCCGACACGGGCGTCTACGTGCCGTGGTTCGTGCTCGCCAAAGGGGATGCGGCGAATCCCATCCCCGAAGGGTACGCGTGGACCACCCTCGAAGAAGCGCACAAGGTGCAGTTCGCGATGAAGCCCGAGTACCTCGACTTCGACTACGCCAGGCACTATTACCTCAATGCGGTTCTGGGCGAACTCGTCAATTTCAACCGCGGCCTCATGGCGGGCGTTTGGTCCTCGCGAGAAGCGCTCGAAAGCCGTTTCCGTATCGAGGTGGAAGCTGCGCTTGAAAACCTCACGCGCTCAGCGATGAGCGATGCCGACTGCAGGACAGCGCTCGCGAACTTCACGCGAGAGGCGCAGCGGCGCGCCGACCAACGAACTGCCGAGCTTCTCGCGCTCCTTGACACGCTCGACGTGCGGGCAAGCCGCACCGAAGTCCCTTTGTGCGACACGGGCGAAATCGAACTCTCGATCACGGCCGAAGCGGGCTTTGACGCGCTTGCGGTCGACCCCGAAACGCTCCTCTGGAGTTTCGGCTTCACGACGGCGAAGGCCTCCGTGAACGAACCCGCCAAACCCGTTGCTGTACGCATCCAAGACGAACGCACGCTCGTCGCTGCGTTCCGGACGTCCGATCTCGCGCGTTTTGCACCCGCAGGCGTTCTCTGCGACACGTACGTGCGCGGCTTCTGTGCGGGTCGACGCTTCGTCGGCATGGTGCCGATTCGCTTCACGGCCTAATAAGCTCAAAGACAGCCGAAATCTGCGTGCGCCGGTGCCGCTTCGCTGATGCGCGAAGCGATCGGCGCACGTTGCGTTTGTACGCGTCTGCCGTGCCGAGCTGCGTCGTCTTTCGCTTCGCGCGAGAAAGCAACGCTCGCCTTATCACGCTCGAATGCAGTCTCTTTTGCTTCCGATCAAAAGTTACGCAGTTGCATACTCGACGAATCGTGCAGAACCCGCTTTCCGAGCGCCGACCCGCACACATAGGCTGAAATACGTATCGAGTCTGCAGTCGGATCAATCCGCCGAGGCGTTTATTCGGTGAGAAGCCTGAGCACTATCGCCTAACTCAAGGCGCTCAGTGCACGAAAAACGCTCGAACAGAGCACATTCGGGCGCGAGAATCATGCAAAAAATCCGCCCGACACACAAAAACACGATTTCGCGTCGGGCGTTATGCTCAGAAACACGCACGAACAAAAACAAACGGCGGACAACCCCTCGATTTTCCACCGTCGGCGTCTTCGCGCTCTGCCCTCGGCAAAACGGCAAGCGCGTTCGCAAATCACAGAAACCGGTGTTTCTAAAAAGCCCGCAGAGGCTTCGGCATTCAATGCGTACCACAGGTTCGAACGATTGGGCGAACTGAAGCCCCTGCGCTTCAAGACGGCGGAAACTCCGAGCACGGTTCTTTCGAGCACGCGCCCCGCAGCCCCGATCCGGTCTGCGCCCCGCCCACTCGGCCGCCAGACACGGGAACAGAAAGACATGACGAAAGCCAATTCTGCGGGCGGCACCGCCCCCGAAGCCCTGCGCGCCGCGGCGAACCCGAACGCGCCCGATGCAGCCAGAGCATCCGCGAAGCCGATTCTCGAAGTAAAGGACCTTCGCGTCGAATTCAAAACGGAAAACGGCACCGTCACGGCCGTTCGCGGCGAATCCTTCGTCATCCGGCCGGGCGAAACGCTCGCGCTCGTCGGCGAATCCGGTTCCGGAAAGTCCGTCACGAGTCTTTCGATCATGCGGCTCGTGGAAACAGGCGGCGGGCGCATCACCGGCGGGACCATTCATCTCAAGCGCCGCGACGGCACGACCGTCAACCTCGTGAAGTGCTCGAACCCGACGCTTCGCCAGATTCGCGGCGCCGAAGTCGCCATGATCTTTCAGGAGCCGATGACGTCGCTCAACCCGGTCTTCACGGCGGGTGCACAGATTGAAGAAAGTCTGAAGCTGCACCGCGGCATGACCGCTGAAGAGGCCGAGGCCGAAGCCGTACGGCTTCTTGAACTCGTGCGCATCCCGGACGCGGCGCGCGTCGCGAAGCGCTACCCGCATCAGCTCTCCGGGGGCATGCGCCAGCGCGTCATGATCGCCATGGCGCTCGCCTGCCGCCCGCAGCTTCTCATTGCCGACGAACCGACGACGGCGCTTGACGTAACGGTACAGGCGCAGATCCTTGCGCTCATCAAGAAGCTCCAGGAAAAGATCGGCATGGCCGTGCTCTTCATCACGCACGACATGGGGGTCGTCGCGCAGATTGCCGACCGCGTCGCCGTGATGCGCTACGGCGAAATCGTTGAGACGAACGACGCCAAAACGCTCTTTTCAGCGCCGAAGCATCCTTACACGAAGGCTCTCCTCTCGGCGGTGCCCAAACTCGGCGCGATGCGTACGCTCGACCGCCCGGCGTTCTTCTCCCTCATCGACCCCGATTCGGGCCGTGCGGTGGAGCCGCCCGCGCAGGCGGTGAGCGAACCACAAGAAAAAATCCTCGAAGTCAAGAGCATCGTGAAGACCTTCCCGGTCCGCACGGACTTCTTCGGACGTCCCACACACGTCGTTCGCGCGTGCGACCGCGTCTCCTTCGACCTGCACGCGGGCGAAACGCTCTCGATCGTGGGCGAGTCGGGCTGCGGCAAGTCGACAACGGGGCGCGCGGTGCTGCGGCTTCTGAACGTCGACAGCGGCGACATCCTCTATCGCGGCCAGTCGCTCACGCACCTCGCCGGGCGCGAAATGCAGCTCGCGCGCCGGCGCCTGCAGATGATCTTTCAGGATCCGTACGCTTCGCTCGACCCGCGCCAGACGATCGGCTTCTCGATTGCCGAGCCGCTCCTCATTCACGGCATCGGTTCCAAGTCGGAAACGGCCGACCGCGTCGCGGCGCTTTTAAAGCGCGTCGGCCTCTCGCCCGATATGGGCAACCGCTATCCGCACGAATTCTCGGGCGGTCAACGCCAGCGCATCTGCATTGCGCGTGCGCTCGCACTGCAGCCCGAAATCATCATTGCCGACGAATGCGTTGCGGCGCTCGACGTCTCGATCCGAGCGCAGGTGATCAATCTCATGATGCAGCTCCAGGAAGAAATGGGGCTCTCCTTCCTTTTCATCTCGCACGACATGGGCGTCGTCGAGCGCATCAGCCACCGTGTGGCGGTGATGTACCTCGGCCAAATCGTCGAAATGGGGCCGCGGCGTGCCGTTTTCTCGAATCCGCGTCACCCATACACGCAAAAGCTCCTTTCTGCCGTACCGATTCCCGACCCGAACGAGCGCAACCTCTTGGGGCTTCTCAACCTCTCGGATCTGCCGAGTCCGGTGCGACCCGTCGGTCAGGCGCCTCACGTCGATCCGCTCGTTGAGGTCGAACCCGGACACTTCGTTGCGATGCACGAGATCGGCGGCGCGAACTGACGCGTCCAAAGCGCAAGGCAAAAACACCAAGAACGTAGAGAACGTTAGGACCGCATCCCGAAACCCCGACATCAAAAGTCGACAACCGAATCGCCCGTACGCCCGCAGTTCCGAAACGGACGCCGCGCCTTCGTGCCTCGGAAACCGAAAGCGCGTGTTCGATCGCCCGAACCAAGAACGAAACTTATTCGTCTCGGCACTCGAACACTTGGAGCGACAGGTCGATTCACACGCACATAGGAGAAAAACCAATGAAATACGCACGTATTCGGACGCTTGCCGCGGTTCTCGCGGGGCTCGCGATCGGCGCACAGGCGTGTGCCGAAGAGCTCGTCGTGGCCGTTCAGTCAACCTTCACGACGCTCGACCCGTACGACGCCTCCGACACGCTTTCTCAGGCCGTGGCGAAGTCCTTCTACGAAGGCCTCTACGGGTTCGACCGCAACATGAAGCGCATCCCGGTCCTTGCCGAAAGCGCCGAGCCTTCCGCCGACGGCCTCGTCTACACGATCAAATTGAAGCAGGGCGTCAAATTCCATGACGGCACGGAATTTACGGCCGAGGCCGTCAAGGCCAACTTCGACCGCGTCACCGACCCGAAAAACGGCCTGAAGCGCTATTCGCTCTACTCGAACATCGCCAAGACCGAAGCGCTCGACCCGTACACGGTGCGCTTTACGCTCAAGCGTCCGTTCTCGGCCTTTCTCAATCAGCTTGCGCACCCCTCGGGCGTCATGATCTGCCCGAGCGCAATCGAGAAGTGGGGCGGCAAGGTCGCCTTCCACCCGTGCGGCACGGGGCCCTACACGCTCAAGGACTACAACCCGAGCGAAATTCTGCACGTCGTCAAGAATCCGAACTACCGCGTGGCGGGACTGCCGAAACTCGACGGCATCGTCTGGAAGCCCGTTGTTGAAAACAGTACGCGTGCGGCGATGCTGCGCACGGGCGAAGCGCATTTTGCCATGAGCCTGCCGCCCGAACAGGTGAAGCTCCTCGAAAAGGAAGGCAGCGTCACGATCGAAAAAACGCCTTCGATCATCACGCGCTACCTCTCGATGAACGTTTTGAAGAAGCCCTTTGACAACGTGAAGGTCCGCGAAGCGGTCAACTACGCAATCAACAAGGAAGCGCTCGCCAAGGTCGCCTTCAGCGGCTACGCAACGCCGGCCACGGGCGTTGCGCCTGCGGGCGTCGCCTTTGCGACGAAGCTCGGCCCCTGGCCCTACGACCCGAAGAAGGCGCGCGAACTTCTCAAAGAAGCGGGCTACCCGAACGGCTTCCGCGCGAAGCTCTGGAGCGCCTACAACCACACGACCGCCAATAAGGTCATCCAGTTCCTGCAGCAGCAGCTCGCGCAGGTCGGCATCAAGTGCGATATTCAGGCACTTGAAGCCGGGCAGCGCGTCGCGCTCGTCGAAGACGTGAAGGACCCGAAGGACGCGCAGGTCGAGCTCTACTACATCGGCTGGTCGAGTTCGACGGGCGAACTCGACTGGGCCGTTCGCCCGCTTCTCGCGACCGAAAGCTGGGCGCCCAACGCGGGCAACACCGCCTACTACTCGAATAAGACGGTCGACGACGGGCTCATGGAAGCGCTCTCGACGACGGACGAAAAGAAGAAGCAGGCGATCTACGACAACGTTCAGAAGACGATCTGGCAGGATGCCCCGTGGGCGTTCCTCGTCGACGAAATGAATCTGAGCGCCTACTCGAAGAAGCTCACGGGCTTTTATACGCTGCCCGACGCCAACATCGACTTCTATGAGGCCGAGTTGAAGTAACGGCAGACGCCCGGCCGAGCCGCCGCAGCGCGGCCGGGCGAGCACACCTCAAAGCCGCGGCACCCCAGGCAGAACAACCATAAAAGAGAGAACGACAACATGCTCCGCTATTTCGTGAAGCGACTCCTCGGGATGATCCCAACGATGATCATCGTGACGATCGTCGTCTTCCTGTTCATACACATGCTCCCGGGCGACCCGGCGCGCCTTGCCGCCGGCCCCGAAGCCGACGAAGCCACGGTTGAAATGGTTCGCCACCAGCTCGGGCTCGACCGCTCGATCCCTGAGCAGTTCGTCTCCTTTGTCGCCAATGCGCTTCAGGGCGACTTCGGCACGTCCATCCGCACGCAGCGCCCCGTGATCGACGAGATTGCCGAGCGCTTCGGCCCGACGATGTATCTCACGATCGCCGCCATGGGCTGGTCGGTGCTCTTCGGGCTCGCCGCGGGCGTCATTTCCGCCGTCTACCGCAACCGCTGGCCCGACCGTCTCTGCATGACGATTGCCGTTTCCGGGATTTCGTTTCCGGCATTCGCGCTCGGGATCCTTCTGATGGAGGTCTTCTCGGTCGAGCTCGGTTGGCTGCCGACCGTGGGCGCGGCGACCTGGAAGCACTACATTCTGCCCTCCATTACGCTCGGCGCGGCCGTTGCGGCCGTCATGGCCCGCTTCACGCGCGCGTCCTTTGTGGAGGTGCTCACGGACGACTACATCCGAACGGCGCGCGCCAAGGGCGTTCGCGGCTCCTTCATCGTGATGAAGCATGCGCTTCGCAACGCGCTTATTCCGGTCGTCACCATGATGGGGCTGCAGTTCGGCTTTCTCTTGGGCGGCTCGATCGTCGTCGAGAAGGTCTTCAACTGGCCGGGCATGGGGCGCCTCCTTGTCGACGCCGTCGACATGCGCGACTACCCGGTCATCCAGGCGAGCGTGCTGCTCTTTTCCGTCGAATTCATCGTGATCAATCTGATCGTCGACGTGCTCTACGGCTGGATCAATCCGTCCATCCGCTACAAGTAAAAGAATAGGAGACGACTCATGACTTCCGCCGCTAACGATCCGCGCCTCGCACAGTCGGGCGACAAACTGAGAACGCCGCTTTCGGAATTCTGGCGTAAATTCAAGCGCGAACCCGTGGCGATGGCCGCCGGCATTTTCGTGCTCTTTCTGATTTTCGTTGCGATTTTCGGGCCCTGGCTCACGCCCTTTGATCCCGAAAACTACTTCGACTACGACCGCCTGAACGAAGGGCCCTCTGCCGCACACTGGTTCGGCGTCGACGCCCTCGGGCGCGACATCTTCAGCCGCATCGTCGCAGGCACGCGCATTTCGCTCATCTGCGGCTTCACCTCCGTTTTCGGCGGCGCCGTGATCGGTACCGCGCTCGGTCTCATCGCCGGGTTCTACGAAGGCTGGGCCGACCGCATCATCATGCGCATCTCCGACGTGCTCTTCGCGTTCCCGGGGATCCTGCTCGCGATCGGCATCGTCGCGATCCTCGGGGGCGGCATGCTCAATGTCGTCGCCGCCGTCGCAATCTTCTCGATCCCGGCCTTCGCGCGTCTTGTGCGCGCGAACGTCCTCTCGCTCAAGACGCAGACCTATGTCGAAGCCGCCAAGAGCCTCGGCATCAGCGACGGGATGCTCTTGATCCGCCACATTCTCCCGGGCACGATCTCGGTGATCATGGTCTACCTCACGATGCGCATCGGCACCTCGATCATCACCGCAGCATCGCTCTCCTTCCTCGGTCTCGGCGCGCAGCCGCCGATGCCCGAATGGGGCGCGATGCTGAACGAAGCGCGCGCCGACCTCATGACGGCCCCGCACGCGGCGCTCTTTCCCGTGATCGCGATCTTCCTCACGGTGCTCGCCTTCAATCTCTTGGGCGACGGCCTGCGCGACGCCCTCGACCCGAAGGTGGACACGAACAACTGACTCTCTTTTATGAAGCTCGGCCGGCCCGTACGTTTCACCAGGGCCGACCGCGCTGCGCCTCCTTTCGGGCCCATTGCCCGCCCAACGGCCATGAAGCGGAGTACGTGGGGCGGCCCGACAAAGCCCGAAAATTTAGGGATCCTCGGTTTCACACCGGGATCCCCCTTTTTTTCGCCCGAAGCCTCAACCGAACGCCGTCCAATCGGCGCCGCCGACTCCGCGCAGAGACGGGCACTCGCGAGCCTTGCGCCTACGGTTCAAACGCCGTTCAAACGACAGACGCCCGGAAACGAGCGCACCGGCACGCATCGATCAGTATTCGCTGAAGATGCGCTGGATTTCCTTCGGATCGTTCGTCTTCGTGAGCGCGAGCTGCAGCAGTAGGCGCGCCTTCTGCGGATTGAGGTTGCCCGCAAAGACAAAGCCCGCATTGACGTACTGCGCGTGCGACTTCACGACGCCGCCCGCAGGCACGTGCGCGGAGAGAACGACGGGCGTACCGGACTTGTTGGCCTTTTCAAGCACGGCTTCGGCGCGGTCGCTCACGCTGCCGTTGCCCGTACCCGCCGAGACGATGCCCTTGGCACCGAGCTTGAGAACCGCTTCGACAACCTTTTCGTCCTGGTCGATGTGCGAGTAGACGATGTCGACGCGCGGCAGCGTATCGAGCTTCGAAATATCGAATTCGCTCTGGAAGGTATGGCGGCGGGTCGTTGCGCGGTAGAGAACCGGTTCGTTGTTGACGACGTACCCCAAGTAGCCCATTTCGGGCGCTGAGAAGGTCGCCACATTCGTCGTGTTGCCCTTCGTCGTTTCACGCGCGGCAGAGATCTGATCGTTCATGACGATCGTGACGCCCTGACCCTTCATCTTGGGAGAAGCGGCCGTCTGGACGGCTTCAAGGAGATTCATCGGACCGTCGGCAGAGATGGCGGTCGAGGGACGCATCGCGCCCACAAGCACGACGGGCTTGTCGCTCTTGACCGTAAGGTTCAGGAAGTACGCGGTTTCTTCAATCGTGTCGGTGCCGTGCGTGATCACGACGCCGTCGACCTTCGGATCGGCCACGAGCTCGTTGACGCGCTTGGCGAGCTTCAGGAGCGTCGGCGTATCCATGTTGTTCGAAGAAATCTTCGCAATCTGCTCGCCCGAAACTTCGGCAAAGTCCTTCATCTGCGGCACGGCGTTGATGAGGGTCTGAATGCCGACGGCGGCGGCATCGTACCCGGTCGTATCCGTAGCGCTTGCGGCAGCGCCCGCGATCGTGCCGCCCGTGGCGATGATCTTCACGGTCGGCAGCGCATTGGCGGCGGCCGAGAAGCCGAGAGAGAGCGCAAACGCGGCGGCAAGCAGTGTCTTCTTCATGTCGAGAATTCCTTTTCGAACGGTCAAAATCGGTTGCATATCGGCCGACGAGGCGTTAGGAACCTTCACTTCGGCCGCAGCGAGCATCATAGGGCACTCGGCCGTTTTGCGAAAGACGCGGATTCTCTCGAAGGACCTGCCGCAAGACACAACGCGTTCCGCGAATCAAGAGACACCGACAGGAAGCTCGACCAAGAAGCGGAAGGCATTCTACGGCGGGCGGATCGGGTGAAGGGGTCTCGACAAAAGGATCGACGGCGCAGCAGCGGCACTATGCGCGATTTCCCCGCCGCACACAGTGCTTCTCGAAGCGTCGGACCCCGCTTTTCGGGTGCTTCATCTGCTGCGCCGCCGATCGGTTCGGCTCTTCAACGTGAACCTAAAAATTGGGGCGGAGGCTCAAAAGCCAGCCGCCCCAAGGAGACCCTCGGAGACAACACTGCAGGCGGCGGCAGGAGAATCCGCTCCAGCAGCCGGTCTTTCCCATGGCAGTTCCCATCTGCCGACCGGTCGATCGTCCGAGAAGCGACCCCTGCTTCTCTCATTGGACGTCGTCGCTGTTCCGTTGAGTGAAATTTACTCCGAATGAAAATCATTTGCAATTGTATTCTCATGACAAATGAAACAATTTGTAAGCAATCTTGCGCAAGTGTCGGTGCCGCGCATCACCCTATCGCGCAAAAAACGCATCAAATTCGCGCAAAACGGTGCTCGCATCCGATAATGCCAACACACTTTCCCGACTTTTTTCCAAAACTTTTCTCAACCACTTCTCAACCGAAAAAGTCATGGACCTCATCGATCCCGCGATCCGCGCCGAAATCAATTCGCGTCTCGATGCGATCGAGCGCAAACACGGCATCCGCATTCTTTACGCCGCCGAAGCCGGCAGCCGCAGCTGGGGCTTCGCTTCGCCCAACTCCGACTACGACGTGCGCTTCATCTATGTACCCACCGACTGGCGGCGCTACCTGATGCTCGAGCCTTTTCCGGAAGTCATCTCGCTGCCGCCCGAAGGCATGTGGGACTTCGAGGGCTGGGACCTCAGAAAGACGCTGCGGCTTCTCGCCAAAGGCAATCCGAGCCTTGCGCAGCGCCTTTATTCGCCGATCGTCTATCGGGACAATCCGGCCTTCCTCGGCAACATGCGCACGCTCCTGGCCTACGCCGTGCCGCGCGCGAAGCTCTACTGGAGCTACCGCTCGATCGCGCTCTCTCACCTCTCGCGCGGCGTGCAGGGGCGCGACGAAGTTTCGTTCAAGATCCTGCTCTACGTCGTGCAGGCGATCCTCGCGATGAAATGGACGGAAACGAGCGAAGAACTGCCGCCCGTGCTCTTTGCCGAACTCGTCGAAAAGACGGTGGGCGGCACCGAAAACGAGTCGCTTCGCATCGAGATCGAGTCGCTCGCGCGCATGAAGTCGACGGCGGCTACGCAAGAGCAGAACGCCAGCAAGCGTCTTTTCCCGAACATTCTTCGCTTCATCGAACGTTCGCTCGAAGAAACGCAGCCCCCGGTGGCGGGCGAAACGACGCTCTCGCCCTCGCAGTTGGACGGCTTCCTGCTTTCGACGCTCGGACTCGTGGGCCGTTCGGAAAACGCGCCGCAATAAGCCGATAAGCTATGGACACGAAGAGGCGGGCCGAAGGCGAACGATGCGTTTGCATACAACCCGCCCGACCTTTCAGTCCAACCACTTCTCAAAGGCAACTACTCATGACGGAAGAACTTCTCGTCGGCGCCGAAGCGCCCGATTTCACGCTTGAGAACGACGCGGGCGGCGCGACGACGCTCTCCGCGCTGCGCGGCAAGGGCGTCATCCTTTACTTCTACCCGAAGGACAACACCGCGGGCTGCACCACGCAAGCCATTGCCTTTCGCGACAACCTCGCGCGCTTTGAAGCGCTCGGCTTCACGGTGATCGGCGTTTCGCGCGACAGCGTCAAGAGCCACTGCGGCTTTCGCGAACGCCAGGGGCTCAACTTCACGCTCCTTTCGGACAAGGCCGAAACGGTTTGCAACCTCTACGGCGTTCTCAAGGAAAAAATGATGTACGGCCGCCGCTGCTTCGGGATCGAGCGCTCGACCTTCGTCATCTCGCCCGAAGGCAAGCTCCTCTACGTAATGCGCGGCGTCAAGGCAAAAACGCACGTAGCCGAGCTTCTCGCGCTGCTCGAAGGCGCCGCCTGATCGAAGCGCTTTTTGCAGCGTCTCGGCAAACGAAAGCCGGTCGTCCGCCAAAGGACTCGACCGGCTTTTTCTTGGTGTCGGCGTGAGCGGCGCCCGTGCAGCTCAGGCGCGGATCATCTGCTCGAGCACGTGAATTTCGTGGTTGAGCTCGGCGTCGGCCTGACGCTCCTTGTCGATCTTGCGCACGGCGTGCAGCACCGTCGCATGGTCGCGTCCCCCGAAGCCCTCGCCGATTTCCGTGAGGCTGTGATTGGTGAGCTGCTTCACAAGGTACATCGCAATCTGACGAGGCTTGGCGATGCTTGCGGGACGCTTCTTCGAGTGCATGTCCGCCACCTTGATCTTGTAGTAGTCGGCCACCACCTTCTGAATGTTTTCGATCGTGATCTGCGTGTTGGCGACCATCAGCTGGTCGCGCAGCACCTTCTTGACGAGATCGATCGTGATGTCGCGTGCGGCGCCGGCTTGGAACTGCTGATAGGCGACAACCTGCTGGAGCGCCCCTTCGAGTTCACGCACGTTCGACTTGATGCGCTTGCCGATGAAGGAAGCGACTTCGTCGGGCAGATCGATGCCGATGTCCTTGGCCTTGTTCTGCAGAATCGCAACGCGCATTTCGTACTCGGGCGGCTCAATCGCAACGGACAAGCCCTGCGAGAGGCGCGACACGAGGCGCGGCTCGATGTCCTTCAAGCCCTTCGAGTACGTGTCCGACGTGATCACGATCTGCTTGTTGTGCGGCACAAGTGCTTCGAATGCGCGGAAGAACTGCGCCTGCGAACCCTTTGCACCCGAGAGCGACTGCACGTCGTCGATCAGAAGCAGATCGAGATTGCGGTAGCGCTCGTCAAAAGCTTCGAGAACCGAAGGCCCCTTCGAAGCGGACTCGCGCACGGCCGACGTGTACTCGTTGATGAAGTTCTGCGCCGTCACCGCACGGATGCGGCCGTTCGGATGCAAATCGAGATATCGATGGCCGACGGCGTGCATGAGGTGGGTCTTGCCGAGCCCGACGCCCCCGTAGATGTAGAGCGGGTTGTAGGAGCTCCCGGGCGTTGCCGCCACGTGCTGAGCGGCCGCAACCGCAAGCTGATTGGCGCTGCCGCTCACGTACTCTTCAAAGGTAAAGCGCGGGATGAGGCCCGCATCTTCGCGGCGGGCCATTTCCTGCGCGTGGCGTTCGCCGGGCGCGGCGTGATCGACGACGGGCTTCTCGCTTTCGCCCTCTTGTCCCGGCGCGGCGATGAGCGTAAGCGTCACGGAGCGGCCGCCGTTCACAAAGGTTGCGACCGTACGGATGTTCTCAAGATAGACCGCACGAATGTAAGGCACCTTTGCCGCAGGCGCCTTCAGCGTGAGCTTGCCGAGCGCGGGATCCCAAGAGACGGGCTCGAGCACGCCGAACCAAAGCTGGTAGATGCTCGGCGTAGAACGGACGAGTTCCTTCAGCTTCGCCTGGCATGCCGCCCAGAATTCGTTCATTGACTCCATGTCCGCTCCGTATAGACCCTTGGGAAAAGGCCGAAAACCATAACAGAAGCGCCGCCTCGGCGCAACTCGTTCGGGCGCGCGCAACTCGCGTGCGCTCGATCGAAAAGGTGAATTTTAGAAAAAAGCGCCCGCGCGAGGCAAAGGAAATTCGGAACAAAAAAAATCCGCTCGGGGCCTGAGCTCCGGAGCGGCTTCTTTTAAGGAAGGAATGGGGTGGGAGATGGGACTCGAACCCACGACAACCGGAATCACAATCCGGGACTCTACCAACTGAGCTACACCCACCATTCTCTTCTTTTCCCCGCTCCTGCAGTCCGTTTCCGTACAGCTTGAAGCGAAGAATTTGAATTATACGTATTGTCGAAAATTTGTCAAGAGTTATTTTCCGATTTCCGTGCTTTTTCTTCTTTTTCACCGTTTGAAGCGACAGTTCGCACCGCCTCGGGCGACCTGAAAACCTTTTGACCGTGCCGCCCATTTATAATGCGTGCGTCCTGTGCAGGGCCGCTCTTCGCTTCGGCGACAGGCAAACTTCTGCACAGATTGACCGAACCCGCAGCCAGAGCGCAGACTGATTGGACCAACACAGTCTGCCTTCAACCGGACGACCGGGCGCAGCCGCAAACCGTTGGCGACTTTGCCGACGAACGAACGGACGCGCCCCACAGCTGAGGAACCAAACAACCATGGCAAAAGAGACCTACACCTTCGCGTACGGCCGAGGCACCAAGACCTTCGAATACGAAGCCGACGACATTCTCAAAGTCGTTCGCACGGAAAACCTGCCCGTTCTTGAAGACGTGCGCGGCGCCGTTCTTGACGCGATCCGCCATCCGATCGGCACGAAGCCCCTCGAGGAAATCATTCGCCCGGGCGACACCGTCGCCTTCATCTGCAACGACCCGACGCGCGTTGCCAACAGCGAAATCTTCATGCCGATCCTCGTCGAAGAGATGAACCGCCTCGGCGTGCCCGACGAAAACATGCGCATCGTCTTCGCGCTCGGAACGCACCGCGCCATGACCCCGGAAGAAATGGCCTCGGAAGTCGGCGAAGACGTCGCTCGCCGCATCCGCCACTACAACAGCATCTCCACGGTTGACGAAGACTTCGTCTATTTCGGCACCACTTCGCGCGGCACGCCCGTTCGCATCAACAAGCACTTGTGCGACGTCGACCACGTGATCCTCACGGGCACGATCGTGCACCACTACTTCTCGGGCTACGGCGGCGGCCGCAAGGCCATTCTCCCGGGGTGCGCCGCGATGGAAACGGTGCGCAAGAACCACAGCTTCATGCTTGAGCCTTCGGCGGGCCTCGGCATCACGATCGGCAACCCCTGTTACGAAGACCAGATGGAAGGCGTCTCGCTCTTTGCGCGCGGCCGCTCGCTTTTCCTTTTCAATGCCATTCTCAACGCCAAGCACGAATTCCTTTCGATCTTTGCGGGCGACTGGCGATTGGCGCACAACGAGGCCTGCCGCTTCGTCGACCGCGCCTACGGCTGCGTGATCCCGAAGGAAGCCGACCTCGTCATCGCTTCCTGCGGCGGCTACCCGAAGGACATCAACGTCTATCAGATGCAAAAGACGATGGACAACGCCGCCTGCGCCGTGCGCGAGGGCGGCGTCGTGGTGCTTCTTGCCGACTGCGAGGAGGGCTCGGGCTCGGCGAAGCTCGAAGAAACCTTCCGCCGTCTCGTCACGCCCGAAGCGATTCGCAAGGAACTTGAAGAAAACTTCCAGATCGGCGCGAACAAGGCTTATGCCGTTTCGCGCCCGCAGTCGAAGGCGCGCTTCATTCTCGTGACGCGACTGGACCGAGAGCTCGCGAAGTCGATGCTCTTTACGGCTGCGGTCGATACCGTCGAAGAGGCGCTTGCGATCGCGAAGACGTACGTGGGCGATCGCCCCAGCGTGATTCTCATGCCTGAAGGCAGCCTCACGGTGCCGCGCGTCGGCTGATCCGGCACGCGCTTCTTGAGCTTAATGAAGCCTCCCGTCGGGCACGCTTTGCGGCGTGCTCGACGTGCTTTCGAGTGCGGTGCTCGTGCTCTCCTGCGCACGCTTCTGTACGTTCCGTTTCGAGGAAGCGCTCTCATCGATTTCCCGTCAAAACGGGCGCGAAGCGCACGAGCACGCCGCTGCCATTGCCGAATCCGACCGCATTGCACGCAGATTCGACCGTTCGAGCGCCCTCGGCGCCGATTTTGCAGCGCCGCCTGCTAATCTCTGCGGGAAGCGCAGCCGCTACCCATTCAGACTGTTTTCCCGAAGCTCACGTTGACCATGACCGCTACTGCATTGAGCGATACCACCGGCGCCGTTCGATTCGACATCGAGCGCGACCGGCGCATCGGGCTCCCCGAGGCCGTATTCTGCGAAGGCAAGCCCTTTTCGGTGCTGCTTGCGCTCCTCGAGCGCTTTGCCGACGACAACGAGAAGCCCATTCTTTTTACGCGCCTTTCGCCCGAAACGATGGCGAAAGTCCCGCGCGAACTCGCCGAGCGCTACGACTACGACGCGCTTTCGCGCACGGCCTGGCACCGCACGCTCGAAAAACGCACCGGGCGCGCTGCAGTTGTCTCAGCGGGTTCGGCCGATCTTTTCGTCACGCGCGAAGCCGCACGCACGCTTCACTATCTCGGCTACGAGCCGGTGCTCTTTGAGGACTGCGGCGTCGCGGGCCTCTGGCGCATTCAGGCCGCAATCGAAGACATCAACCGCTGCGACGTCGTGATCGTCGCGGCGGGTCTTGACGCGGCGCTCGCTTCCGTGCTCGGAGGCCTCACCTCGAAGCCCCTCTTCGCCGTACCGACCTCAGTCGGCTACGGCATCGCCGAACACGGCATGACGGCGCTCAGAAGCATGCTCGCTTCGTGCGCGCCGGGCGTTTGCGTCCTCAACATCGACAACGGCTACGGCGCGGCCTGCGCTGCCGCGCGCGTGCTCGCGCTGCTTGAAGCGGCTTAAGACGCCGCTCATGCTTCGTAAAAGGAGATTCGATCATGTCGGGCACCGACAACAAAATCATTGCCGTACGCATTCACGCGGGCTTCAATGCCGGCGTTTTCCTGGGGGGGCTTCTCGTTCTCACCGAGCAGACGGCCGGTCTCGCGGGTGCCTATCTGCGCTCGCTTTTCCCGGGCGCAGAAGCCGAAGTCGCACTTGAAACCGCATCCGTGAACGGCATCGCGGGCTGGCGCGCCGACGTCGTTACGCCGCCCGAGCATGCACATCGCCATCCGAGCGACATTTTCGAGATCTATGAGAAGAGCCGCCTTTCTGCCGCCGCTCGTGAGAAGGCACGCGCCGTCTGGATGACTGTCGCGCGCGCGGAAGCCAAGGTGCACAACGCGCCGCTTGATGTCGTGCACTTTCACGAAGTCGGCCGCATGTCGAACATTCTCGCGATCGGCCTTTGCGCCGAATACCTGACGACGCTCGCACCCGCCGAGATCGCAGCGAGCCCCGTTCCGATGGGCGACGGCATCGTGCGTTGCGCACACGGCGAAGTGCCCTTCCCCGCCCCGGCCACTTTCGCTATGCTCGAAGGCGTTCCCGTTCGTCCATACGCGGGCACGGGCGAGCCGATTACGCCCACGGGCCTCGCAATCCTCAAGGGCTTTGGCGCGCGCTTTGGCGGCTGGCCCGAAATGACAGTCGAAAAAACCGCAACGATTTTCACGAAGCAGCGCTTTGAGGGTACGCCCAACGGCACGCTCTTTGCCATGGGTTCGCCCACGGTCTGAAGACCGTAACACCCCCCGCTTTTTTCAACACATTTAACAAAGCCGCCCGACATGCACACGAACCTCACCGACATCGCGGAACTTTCGCGCTTAAAGGACATCCTCGAAAGCATTGCGTCCGAAGGGCGCTTCGCGCTTGCCTATTCGGGCGGCCTAGACAGCCGCTTTCTGGCATTCGCGGCGGGTCGGCTCGGCTTTTCGCCCGTGCTGCTTCACATCATCGGGCCGCAGATTGCGCCCGACGAAACCGCGCAGGCGCTCCACGACGCGGAAGCCATGGGGCTTGAGGCGCTCTGCGTGCCGGCCTCGTCGCTCTCGATGCCCGAGCTCGCACATGCCGGGAAAGACCGCTGCTACGTCTGCAAGCGCCACCTCTTCGAAGAGCTTCTTCGCATAGCACGCGACTCGAACCTCCGGGGCGCGGTGTGCGACGGCACCAATGCTTCGGACCTCACGGCCTTCCGACCCGGGGCTCGCGCGATTCGCGAACTTGGCATTCGCTCGCCGCTTGCCGAAGCGGGGATCGAAAAGCGCCGCATCCGCGAGATCGCGCGCGAGATCGGAATGCCCAACCCCGAGCAGGCCGCACGCCCGTGTCTTTTGACGCGCTTTCCCTACGGCATTCAGCCTTCACAGTCGGCGCTGGCGGCCGTGGCGGACGCCGAGCTCTTTGTCGGGCGCGACGACTTCGGCAGCAAGCTTCGCTACCGCATCCGTATGCCCGAAAGGGGTCTCACGCTCTTACACGTGAGCGCTGCAAGCCTTGCCGCCGCAGAACCCGACAGCGACAAAGCCCGAGCGGCGCTCGATGCGCTTTTGCAGCGCCTTGCCAAGAAATTCGGCGACCGTCTGCCCGGACTTCGCGCCGAGGTGCTCGAAAAGCTTTCGGGCTACTACGACTAACGACAGGTGCCGCCTTTGGGCAAGCTCGAGCGCCGCGCACGCTCGGGCTTGCAAGTATTTGTTTCGCACGATTTCGCGTCCAGCCATGGCCGCGTCCCGAGCCGCTAAACTCAACGGATCGGCGCCAGCAATCGGCGCCATCGGATCAGTAAGGAGTTTTCTTTGATGCTCGGCCTCCAAAAGCGTTTCCTGCGACTCGCACTTCCCGTTGCTGCGGCAATAGCCCTCGTCGGCTGTTCGGAGAGCGAAGTCGCCGACGTCTCGCTCGGCATTCTCACCTTCAAGAACATTCAGCTCGACGCCTTTGTCGACCCCGATATCCCGGGCGTGACGTGCCACGTTGCAAGCATCAGCTCGCCGCTGCAGCTCTCCGACCCTTCGGAGAGCTCCGTCTCCTGCCGTCAGACCGGCGAGATCACGCCCGAGATGATCTCGCGCATCGATCAGACAAAGGAAGGCGAAGTGATTTTCACAAAGTCCAAGAGCGTGCTCTTCAAGACGATGAAGATCCGCCGCATCTTCGACCCGGAACACCAGACGCTCATGTACGTCTCCTACTCGACGAAGGAAATCTCCGGCAGCTTCAAGCACAGCCTCTCGACGATTCCGCTCTGGGGAACGGCCGCGTACGTGAAGCCCCTGCCGCCCGTCTCGGCAGGCAAGTCTCAGCCGAGTGCAGGCACCTCGAGCGGCGACGGACACTCGATCTGAGGCCGAAAAAGCAGCACGCCGCATGTGAAGCGCAATGCGTTTGAGAAGAATGTCGCGCCAGTCCGATCGAGAAGCCGGCCGCCGCCACTCGGAATCCTCCGAAGCGACGCTCGCAGCCTACGAAGCTGCGGCGCCGGCACTCTGCGCGCAATATGAGGCAGCGGCCGAACCCGCACTTGCCGGCCTCTATTCGCGCTGGATTGCGCCAGGAAGCGCCGTCCTCGAACTCGGCTGCGGGTCGGGGCGCGACGCACGCTGGCTCGCCGCACGAGGCGCTCGCGTTCTTGCGACCGACGGCTCGAGCGCCATGCTTCAAGCCGCTGAAGCGCTTGCAAAAAGCGAGCGTTCACTCTCACAAAATCGCTTGCGCTTTCGTTCGCTTCCCTTGCCGCCCTCGAGCATTGAACGAGCGGCGCTTGCCGAGCAGCTCGGCATCTCGTCCGATGCGCCCGCCTTTCAGTCGATTCTCGCCGTCGCGCTGCTGCAGCACTTGGACGACGACGCGCTCTACCGAACGGCACTTCTTATCGACGTACTTTCGAGCGACGACACTACGCTGATCGCGAGCATCCCGATCGATCATCCGGGCGCTTCGAGCGATCCTTACGGCCGCCGGTATTTCAGTCGGGCGGCCGACGCCTACATCGCACTTTTCGAGCGTTTGGGCTTTGAAGAGGTTCATCGCGAAAGCACTGCGCGAGCGGGCATCAAAGGCCGCGAATGCGTCTGGACCACCTTCGTGATGGTAAAGCGCAGCGCCCGCGGCGCCGCACGCACGAACATCACGGGACTGCTCGAATCCGATCAGAAGACCGCCACCTACAAGTTCGCGCTTTTGCGTGCGCTTTGCGACGTCAACATCGCTTCGCCCGGACGCGCCCGCTATATCGGCTCGGCTTCCGGCGTCGGACACGAAGCGGTTGCGATTCCTTTTTCACTCGTCGTCGAGCGCGTGATCGAGTACTACTGGTCGATCGCGCGGATGAGGCCGACCTCGGCCGGCCGCGAGCCGCCCCGACAGATTTCGGGCGGCAGACCGCTCGCCTTCGAAGCCTCCCTTCGCGCGCTCATGACCGCCTACATGGGCGACTGGCATGCGCTCAGACGCGACTTCTATGCGGGCAAATTCGCCGAGTCGCTCGACGCAGAAAAGGCGGCGCTCTTGACGACGCTCGCCGACGACGTCGCCAAAACGCTCCGCAAGGGGCCTGTCTATTACGCGGGGAATTCGCTCGGCGATACCGCTTCGGAAGGAACGCACAACCGACTCTTTGCCGTCACGGGCTTCAATACGAAAAAGACGGCGCTCACGCCCTCGGGAATGGCCGAGCGCTACGGTGAACTCACGCTGCCCGCAGCGCTCTGGCGCGAACTCAACGTCTGCGCGCCTTTTGCCGCCGACGCCGTCCTTCTGAGATGGGCGCAGCGCGCCAAGCGCATGAGCGACCTTGCAGGCCTTGGCTACACGCTCGGCGAAATCGTCGACGGCATGCTGCCCGCGAGCAGCGAGCGCGACGTCAAAATTGCGCGGGATGTCTATTTCGAAGGCATCCGCACCCAAGAAACACGCTGCGTCTGGACGGGCGGCCGTCTCACGAAGACATTTGCCGTCGACCACCTGCTGCCGTGGTCCCGCACGCACTCGAACGACCTCTGGAACCTCGTGCCCGCAAGCGTTCTCGCCAACCAAAAGAAGTCGGACCTTCTGCCGAGCGTGCGACTCATGGACCGCAGCGCCTCGCGAATCATTTCCGCCTGGCGCCTCATCGACCGCTCCAAGTATCGACTTTTATTCCGCTCGCAGGCCGAAAGCGCGCTTCTTTCTCGCGCGCTCCCGGAATCGCATTGGGAAACGCCGCTCTTTGATGCAGTTCTGCGAACAACAGACGAAGTGGCAAGGCAATTTGCCGCTTCGCGCTGGGACGGACTCGCTGCCGATATTGACAGGCGACTGCCGCTCTGATCAGCCGAAGGACGCTTCAACGAACAAAGCATCGATCCCGGAAATGGAATGGAAAACCGTTTGGCATTCCAGGGAAACGCTCGCGGCAGCCCGCCGTTTCGATTGATCGGCAACAGGTGCGGCGCACAACATGCTGAATCGGTGCGCCAACGGTCGACCCTGACTCGTTAGATCCTGTGAGGAATTTTCCCAATAGACACACGAATACATAAAAATGCCCGCGACCGCCGGCTGCGAAGCCGCCCCCGCGATCGGCTTTATCGCGCACATGGACACCTCGCCCGACGCTTCGGGTGCGGCCGACGAAGCATACGTCTCTCGCCGGGGAGAACGGCGATATAAAAGGCGGGCATTGCAAGCGGAGACAACAAAAAAGCCCGAAATATCAAATACTTCGGGCCATTCTCTTGGCGGAGGCGGTGAGATTCGAACTCACGATCGGCTATTAACCGACGCCGGTTTTCAAGACCGGTGCATTCAACCGCTCTGCCACACCTCCGTGTCCTTTCGAGCGAGTTGTCGAGTATAGCAAAAAACGCTGAAAAAGCGGAATCTTTTTTGAGGTGCCGCACCTGCACCTTCGCGAAGTCCTAACTGAAAGCGCACCTCTTCAACGACCGTGATACGTTCGCTGCCGATCATCTTCGGGCGTTTGACGCGTCCGCTCGAAGCGAGAATGTGCTTGCGGGCCTCCTCGTCAAGAAGTGCGTGTCCGGAACTGACGACCGGGGCGGCCGGTTTCAAAATAGAACGGCCGAATCAAATCCAGGAGTTCGCTCCACGGGACCAGTTCGTCGAGCCGCTCGGTGAGGCGCTCAGTGCGGGTCTTTCGAATTTTTCTCCGAGCCTCAAGTTCACGTCCGTGAATGAATGCTGATGCATTGCTCTATCCAAATCATTTAAATGATATTTGACTTCTATCGTATACATGATTTTTATGCAACTTTCTGAATTTGCTGGGTAAGAACGAATTGTTCAGAGGATTCTTAAAAATCTTCACATGAAACTTATAGTGGACAAAACGAGACATTGACTAACCTCGCGGTTGGCAATACCCAAAAAACAGTAGACAGCAGTTTCCCTGTTGTGCCCGATCGAAATCAAATGTTCCCCAGGATTGAACCCGCTGCATTGGCAATGACGATGTGACACTCGCGACCATTCTCAGACAACGCCTCTGCAAATGGACTACGCTTCGAAAACGGTGAAATTGGCAACAGCGCAAGTCGTTTTAGGCAGACCTTTATGGATCGCAAACAGCTTCTGGGTATTGTACTTGCCGCCTTGGCCGGCTTCTTCTGGGGATCGACGAGCATTGCGGCGCAGTTCCTGATGGAAAACTGCGGGTTTGGCGCCGTCGACCTCACGACGCTGCGCCTCGCTGGCGCCGGTTTTTTGCTGCTCACCTACACGGGACTCGTCAAACGGAGCAACATCTTCGCGGCGCTCCATAAACGCAAGAATCTTTTCGACATCACGGTCTACGGTCTCGGACTTCTCGTCATTCAGCTCACGTTTTTTCTCTCCATCGAATGTTCGAATGCCGCGACCGCCGCCCTCATGGTGACGACAGGTCCGCTCTTCGTGATCGCCTGGACGGCCTTTGCCGAAAAGCGGCGCGTACTCAAGGTCGAATAGCTTGCGCTCTTGCTTGCAACCGGTGGCGTCGCACTCATCGTGACGAAGGGACGCCTCGACACAGTCGACCTGTCGATTGAAGGCGCTTTCTGGGGCATTCTTTCCGCGGCAGCGGGCGCCTTCTGCACTATCCAGCCCAAGGCGGTGATGCAGCGCGTACCCATTGATGTACTGGTCGGCTGGGGTATGACTATCGGCGGCGCCGTTCTCTGGGTCTTTTCGCCGCCCGACCTCTTCTTGATGGCGTGGACGCCAACGAGCGGCATCCTCTACTTCTACATCGTTGCTTTCGGTACGGTGGGCGCCTTCTGTCGCTACCTCAAGAGCCTCGAATATGTCCCGGCGCCTGTCACGGCACTTCTTAACAGTTTCGAACCGCTTTCTGCTGTCGTGCTCGGCGTCGCTCTTCTCGGCCTTGTTCTCAATGCTGCAGAAATCATCGGCATCGTGCTCATCTTCTGCATGGTCGCAACACTGGCACTTCGCCGCTGATGCCGCAAGCAAGAACTGGCGATCCATCCGAGGTGCAGCTTCATCGCACAGCCGCCGTGCGCAACGTGAGTAGCGCGGCATCCCGGCCGATTTGTGTTTTGGGCCGGACGAGAAAAAGCCGCCGATCACCGCGGAATTTCTTCCGACTTCGCTCGGCGGCTTCCGGTCTTTTTCAAACGTTCAGAGACTGATATCAGTCTTTAGCCTTGCTATTTTTGAACACCACGCTTTCTTCGATATCCGCTGTGCGGATCGTGAAGAGTTCGTTCATAAGACTTTCGGCGAGTGCTTCGGCCGCTTCGATCACCTTGTGGTTGAACATGTTGAGAAGCGCCTTGGCAGCGTTTTCGTCCTTGCCGAGCATGCCGAGATAGGCCTCTTCCATCAACGCCTGCTTCTTGGCCGTCTCTGCTTCAAAAGTCTTAAAGGCCTGCTTGACGATCGGCGCGAGCTTCGGATAGTCCGTCATCGCAAGCGTCTGCAGGCGGCGGAACTTCCAATAGGCGCTCTTCGAATCGGCCTTGTCGGTACCAATGCCGTAGGAAGCAGGCGCTTCTTCGAGGCCGGCGTAGAACGGCACGAAGACCGAGAGGTCGGCCATGCCCATCGCGAGATAGATCACTTCGCCGATCGCCTTCGGCAGCCAGGGACGCACCTGCATCACATGGGCTTCGTACGTGCGGAAGACGCTGATCGGACGCCAGGGTTCATCACCGCGCAAGCCGTTGCCGTACGGGTCGTGTTCGGTGCCTTCGAAGTGCTCGCGCATCATCGCCTTGATGTCCTCGAGCGTCGCCTTCTTTTCGGGTTCGAGATAAACGGGGAAGCTGCGGCCGTCATCAGGCGCCTGAACAATCGACGGATTGAAATACTTCTGCATCACCCAGACGCGCGGATCGTTGTAGACGCGGTCACGGCCGTCGTCGCGCGTATAGGCCTTAGAGAAGTTGAAGGGGCCGTCCTTTTCCGGATCCCAGAAGCCGTGCTCCTGCGCCCAAGTCGTCAACGTGGCGCTGCCCATCATGTCCTTGGAGTTCGGATCGTAAGCCTGCAGACGCCCCTGGTTGCCCGAAGCGAAATAGCATTCGGCCGGAATGCGCTGCGCGATCCACTGGTGGCCCGAACCCGTTTCAAGGTACCAGACGTCGGTGAGGTCGACGAACGCCACGCCAAAGCCTTCGCCCGCACCGATCGTTTCGATGATTTCACCGAGGAGCTTCACGCCTTCGCGCGCCGTACGGCAGCGCGGCAGAATCACCTCGGGAATGTCGTCTTCGGTAATGCCCTTTTCCTTGTTGTAGGGGTCAATCGCGAGAACGGCGTCGGAAGCGAAGATCGATTCCGTGCCCGTGATGCCGAGACCGGCCTCATTGAAACCGACCGCACCGTGGAGCTGCGTCTTCCAGTTGGGCACCGTCGTGTAGCGCATGCCGGTTTCCGGGAGCGGATACGTGAAGTCGTTGGCGCCCCCATGGGCCTTCGTGCTGTAAATGCCGCTCTGCCCCGTTACGGCCGGATGAACGACGAAGTGCTGAGCCTTGAGCGAAGAGCTGTCGGCGCTGCGGGCAACAAGGAAGGAGCCGTCAGCCGTGGCCTTTTCGCCGACGATGATCGTGGTGCACATGTCTCGGAAATCTCCATGGAATGCGGTCGACGAGGCACTGCCGCGCCGATAGCCGCAGTATGCAAACTGCAGAGAATTGTAGCGAAGCTAAGCGGAATGTCTTAGTGAAATCACATCTATTTGCGACTTGGAAGCGGAATTGCTCTCGAATTGACCCGATCGGTATGCCTTTTATTCGAGCGGCATGCGGAAAATCGAACGCTCAATTCGACCAAGCGAATGCTCGCCGCCGCATGATGAAAGCACCACATCAAGGAGGCTCATTATGCAAAGACGCGTATTCCTCTCGGCGGTCGCATCCGCCATGCTCGCTTCGGGTTTGATTTCGGCACCGGCGTTCGCAGCGACCAAAATCATCGACACCGACCTCGTCATCGTGGGCGGGGGCTTGAGCGGCGTAGCAGCTGCCGCAGAAGCAACCGACAAAGGCCTGAAGCCCGTGCTGCTCGAGAAGCTCTCGATTCTCGGCGGCGCCGGCAATTTCCCAGAAGGTTCGCTCGGCATCGGCACGCGCTACCAGAAAGAGCACGGCATCCATTGGGACGTGCAGCGCACGGTGAATCGTTTTCTTGAATTCAACCACTACCGCACGAATCCGAACGTGATCCGCCAGCTGATTGCGGAGTCCGGATCAACGATCGACTGGGTAGTCGACAAGGGCGTCGAAATTCGCGGCATCCGCACGATCATGCCTGAGGAAGAATCCTTCCACTGCTGGCATCTCTTTAAGGGCGGCGCATCGACCGTCATTGCAAAGCTCGCCGAATCCGCGAAGGCCAAGGGCGCCACCATTTTGATGGAAACGCCCGCGAAGAAGCTCATCATGCAGAACGGTCAGGTCGCCGGCGTTGAAGCCGTCAATTCGAAAACGGGCGAAACCGTCATCGTCCGCGCCAAGAAGGTGATTCTCGCCACGGGCGGCTTCGCCGCGAACCCCGGCATGATCCAGCAGTATGTACCTGACTCGAGCGACCCGAGCGTCTCGGAACCGATTTGGCTGCGAAGCGCCTTGGTCGACGGCCGTACGGGCGACGGCATCAATATGGCGATGAGAGTAGGTGGCGCCACCGCCGGCATGTCTCAGGTGGTCGGCAATGCGCCGTACCTACCGGACCGTCCGCCGATCAATCAGTTCAACGGCGAAGATTGGCTCAAGCAAGGCCGTTGCGCCCTCGCGCAGCCGTGGCTTTGGATCGACCGCAACGGCGAACGCTTCTTCAACGAATCGCGCGGTTCGGTCTTTACCGAAGTCTATGCGGCGATGACCGCTGCGGGCGGCATCATGTACAACATTCTCGACCAGGCGAAGTTCGACCAGCTGATGGCAACGGGCCCGTTGATTCCGTTCAACGCAATCGTCACGGTCGGCACGCCTTTGAAGGCGCTCCCGAAGACGTTTGAAGAAGGCATGAAACGCGGTTGGGCCTTCAAGGCCGATACCATCGAAGATCTCGCACTCCAAATCGGCGTGCCGTACGAGAACCTCAAAGCCACGATGGAAAAGGTGAACGAATACGCCAAGACGGGCGTCGACACCGAATTCGGCCGCAAGAAAGAGCACATCGCGGCGTTCGACATGGAAAAGGGACCGTACTATGCCTTGAAAGGCATCCGTACTTACTTCCTCACCTTGGGCGGCATCAAGATCAACCGTCGCTTTGAAGCCTTGAACGGCCAGGGCGACGCCATTCCGAATCTCTATATGGCAGGCGCAGACATGGGCGGCCTCTTTATGGATACGGACGACATCAAGGTCGAAGGTGCCACCTCGTCCTTTGCGCTCACTTCAGGGCGACTCGCTGCGCGCTATGCAATGGAGGCAATCGGCCACAAAATGTAATCCTGACGCAACCATTATCGGGTGAGTCTCGATAGCCGTCTAAGGGGACTCGATGGCAAGATCATCGAGTCCCCGCTTTACTCGAGACGCCAACCGATGCAGACGACGTCCTTTAACCTCAATCTGCTCAAAACCTTCGAAGCGCTCTTCCACTGCCGCAGCGTCACGCGTGCGGCGAGAGAACTCGGTATTTCCGCGTCGACCGTGAGCCAGCATCTTGCCTCGCTTCGCGAAGCCTATGGTGATCCGCTTTTCGTACCCGTTGACCGAGAAATGGTTCCGACGACTGCAGCGGAGGAACTCTTTCCGTCCATCGCCGATGCGCTCGGCGCCTGTGCGCGGGTGATTCCGACGGAAAGAAAGCACGCCAGGGCGGTTCTCATTGCCATGTCGGACGACTTCGAGTTCGTTCTCGGGCGAGCGATTGCCGACGCCTTCAAGAAAAGACTGCCCGAAGCAACGCCCATCATCCGACAAACCAATGCACTGCTCGCAGAACGATCGCTTCTGTCGCGCGAAACGCATTTCGCTGTCACGGGCGGCGGCACGCACGCCAATACAGTTGCGCGCGAAGCGTTTGGCTTTCACTGGGACTGTTGCCTCTTTGAAGCGCAAGAGGATGATGAAAAAAGGAAAGACCTGACGCTTGAAGAGTACGTGGAGCGCTCGCACATCGTTGTTCATTACGGCGGTCCCTACGGCGTGGCTGACGGCTACCTGAGAAGGCTCGGGCTGGAGCGAAGCGTCGACGCGATGACGTCGCACTACGGCCTCATTGCGCCGTATCTGCTAGGCACGGACCGTGTCGCACTCGTACCGGTCTATGTGGCGGAGGTTCTGATGAGGCGCCACCCGAGCCTCACCTGCTGCGACATTCCATTTCCGACGTCTCAAGATCCTGTTGAGCTCTCGTATCGGTACGACCTGATCGAAGAACGCCTTATGCAGCGTGCGGCCGAGCTGCTTCGCGAGATTCTCAGCCGCTTCGACTGGGGCGAAAAGCCGAGTGAACTGCGAGGGAGGCTGCAGAAAACCGAGCGGATCTGAGCATGGATCGTCGTGCTTTCGCCTTCGAAACCCACATAAAGCGAAACCCCTCGAGCGCTGAGCATCGAGGGGTTTCTTTATAGGGAGCCTGGCAAT
>ERZ1090868.125-NODE-125-length-40657-cov-8.521674_pt1 | contig 40657 bp, 37 predicted proteins | sample MGYA00478475_ERZ1090868 | MGnify/ENA primary metagenome ERZ1090868 (study PRJEB33644, sample SAMEA5815747) | chicken gut metagenome | biome: Chicken; feature: Gastrointestinal Tract; material: Caecum | place: Ireland | collected 2019-01-01 | study: A study of the...
CTATTAAAATATATCGCTGCCTTACCATTCAGTGATTCCTTCGGGAGGAATCGAGAATAAAGTTTCCTGCATACAAAAACTCTGCCAGCCGCACGGAATGCCCCGCGGCTGACAGAGTTTTCTCCTTCTTTATTCATTTTCCCGGCACCGGAATTCTCCTGCTGTGTCAGATCTTCCGGCGCTGAGATGCAGACACTACTTATTCCTTCACTTCAACCAGCTCAATGCGGAAATTCAATTCTTTTCCTGCCATCTCGTGATTTGCGTCAAAGGTGATCGTCGTTTCTCCTTTGGCTGCCACCTTCACCGGAAACGGCTGACCGTACTGGTTGGTCAGATATACCTGCTGGCCTGCCTCCAGGTCCTCGGAACCGGGAAGCTGAGCAATCTCAACGGTAAAGACCGCATTGGGATCCGGCATTCCATATGCTTCTTCCGGCATCAGATGAACGTCCACAATCTGTCCGACTTCCATATCCGCCACAGCGGCGTCAAAGCCTCTGATCATCTGTCCTGCACCGCAGACGAATTCCAGCGGTTCCCCGCGGTCATAAGAAGAATCAAACGGTGTTCCGTCATTGAAGGTTCCCAGGTAATGTGTGCGGCAGGTCTTTCCCACGTTTCGCCCGGTGAGGGCCGGCTGAGAACCGCATCCTCCGCAGCCGCTTCCACAGGAATGGCCTTCTTCGTGACCGCCGCAGCCGCTTCCGCAGGAATGCCCTTCCTCATGACCGCCGCAGCCGTTTCCATCTTCATGATGGCCGCAGCTATGGCCCTCTTCGTGGTGATGATCACAGTTCGCTCCGGTGGACACCAGCTCCCCTTTCAGGTACGCTTCCACCGCCTGATCCGCATCTCCCTGCGCGCCCGCGCACAGTTCCACTCCGGCCTCTGCAAGCGCAGCCTGCGCGCCGCCTCCGATACCGCCGCAGATCAGCACATCCACCGACTGTCCGGCCAGAAGTCCCGCCAGCGCGCCATGTCCGACGCCGTTGGATCCGATCACTTCGCTGGAAACCACGCTGCCGTTCTCCACTTCGTATACTTTAAAAGACTCTGTTCTTCCAAAATGCTGGAAGATGTTTCCGTTATCATAGGTCACCGCTATTTTCATTTCAATTCCTCCTGCTGTTCTTCTTTCCGGACGGCGGCCTTTCTGCTTTTCCAATGCGCCGGCCGTCTGCCGGAATCTTTCACATGCCTTATCATACACGCCCTGCTGCAAATTGGCAACAGAATCCTGCAAATTTCCGGTTCATCACGGAGTACCATCGAGAAGAACTTCTTCCACAGCATCGTAAGCGTCTTCCAGTGCATCCAGAGCCTCTGTGAGCACAGTGACTTTTTCTTCCTCCTCATTCTCCGATTCGTAGTCCTCCACAAGCTCTGCCAGACTCGTTTTCAGTTGTTCCAGATAACCGGAAATCTCCTCCAGCCTGGCCTCCTTGTCGCTCACGGACGCAAACTCAATGATTTTTTTCATGACTGTTTCCTCCCTGCTTTCTCTCTTAACCTGAAACGTAACCGTTCAGCCAGCGGAACTGTTACGCATCCGGCCACTGAAAATCCCTTCACGGCCTTCTGTGTCTCATCTGTTCCAGTATATCACAGAACCGTCAAAAACTACTGGTCAGTTTCCCGGCGCTTCCGTTTCTCATTTTGTTTCCGGCCTCATGCGAAGCGCAAACACAAAGTTCTCCTCCTTCAGACGGTATTCTTCCCTCAGCGCCGGTCCGCAGCTGTTGGATCCGATTCCGCTCTGAGCATAATCCAGGCAGAGCACCGTATACGGAGACTTTACCAGCTCATAATTATGTGCTTTTTCTGTCAGTTCCTCCTGCGTATAATGGGATGCCTGGAATGCAAACGTCCTGGCTGCCGCAACGGTCAGTGCAAGATGATCGTTCTCCAGAATCACATAATCGCAGTCATCATGCGCGCCGTTCTCCTGGGGACGGATGTAATCCTCATACATTCCCTCCACGTCTGTGCGGAATACACCGTGGTATCCGGACTGCCTTTTATCCTTATAGCTCTCATTCGGTCCGATGCCGCAGTAGGTAACTTTCTCCATCGATCCCGGCAGAAACAGCCGCAGTCCGAATCTTGGCAGGAACGGGAAGTGGGGCGTTCTGGCAACATCCAGCCGGACGTCCACGGTTCCGTCCCCCGCCACCGTCCATTCCGCATGAATTTCCAGAATTCTCTGCGCATAGATGGCAGCCACAGACAGGTCGCTTTCAATCACCGCACAGCCATCCTTCTCCGTTACCGTCGTTCCGTACGCCCGGGCCGATGTGCGGTCATACTGGGCCTCCATCCATTCCTTCCTAATATTTCTGTCATTGTCCGTCGGCGCGCGCCAGATATTATAGTTCATCGGCTGTTCCAGCAGATTCTGACCGCCGTAAACCATCTGGTCAAACAACCCGGTTCTCTTGTCGTATACATAGCGCCATCCGCCGCCGCTGAGAATTACATAAGCATCCTCCTCGACAACCTCCGGTGCGGAATTCGTCCGTTTTTCCAGAATCGTCTTCACGATCTGATTGACATTTTCTCCCGTCTCAAGCGCCACTTCATCAAATCCCAGCGCAAATCCTTCCGGGAGAACGCCTCTGCTTTCTTTCAGCGCGTAGGAAACCTTCAGCGCCGCTTTTCCTCTCTCGGGCACCTCCACCGGCATCCGGAAGCTTCCTTCTCCATGCGCCGGAATGTCCAGAACTGCCGGATCCTCCACACAGCCCTCTGCCACAGTTACGCCGTCGCACAGCACTTCCCAGGAAACCGTCAGATAATCCTTCAGATTCAGGAAATCCATATAATTGTGCAGCGTCACCTCTCCGGTGTTCTGGTCGTAGGAAACCACACGGGCCGGACGGTAGACATTCTTAAATTCCAGCAGGCCGGTATGTACCCGACGATCCGGATATACCAGTCCATCCATACAGAAGTTTCCGTCGTGGGGATATTCGTCATGATCTCCGCCATAGGCGTACCTTCTTCTGCCGTCAATGGTCTTTCCCATGTCGATGGCATGGTCGCACCACTCCCAGATAAACCCGCCGCAGACGCCGTCATACTGCTGAATCACACGGAAATAATCCTCCAGATCTCCGGGGCCGTTGCCCATTGCATGACAGAACTCGCACATGACAAACGGCTTTCTTGCATCTTCCTGTTCATACTGGTGAATTTCCTCCAGAGCCGGGTACATACAGCTGAAAAGATCGATATTGTCGAAGTTGTATTTCCGCCGGTCAGAGGTATACAGAGCGCTCTCATAATGGGTCAGACGAGTATCGTCAAACTTCTTTGTCCACTCCAGCGCCGCCTCGAACGTACAGCCGTAAGCGCACTCGTTTCCCATCGACCAGATCACAACGCTCGGGCGGTTCTTATCCCGCTCCACACAGCGCTGTGTACGATCCATCGTCGACTCGGTAAACGCCGGATTGTCCGCAATCGGTTCATTCCAGTGTCTGCTCGCGTTCTCCCAGCTGGAATCTTCCATATAGCGCATCATTGTTCCATGGCTCTCATTGTCCGCCTCGTCAATGACATAGAAGCCCATCGCATCATACAGTTCATAGAAATGCGGCGCATTGGGATAATGGCTGGTGCGGATCGCATTGATATTGTGCTCCTTCATCAGGGTCAGATCTTTCATGATCTGCTCCTGGCTGATTGTGAATCCGGTCACAGGATCGCTGTCATGGCGGTTGGTTCCGTGGAATTTTACGTTCTGCCCGTTGATATAAACGACATTTCCCTCCACATGAATCTCGCGGATTCCCACATGATCGGTAATCACCTCATGTTCCGTCTCGCAGACGATTGTATAAAGATACGGTTCCTCCGCATTCCACAGATGTGCCCCCGGAACTTCCATATGCACATGATCTCCGTCCGCCGCGCACTCTGCCACGACAATTCCCTGCGCATCCAGCAGCCGGCAGTTTACCGGAACGGTCTGATCCATAAATGTAAATTTCACATCAATGCTTCCGTCCCTGTAATCATTGGACGGAGCCGCCTTCAGAAAATAGTCATAGATTCCCTGTTCCGGACGCAACAGCAGATAAACATCCCGGAAAATTCCGCTCATGCGGAACTTGTCCTGGTCTTCCAGATAACTGCCGTCGCACCATTTCAGCACCAGCACAGCCAGGGTATTTGCACCCTCTTTCAGGTACTGGGTCACATCGAATTCACTGGTAGAATGGGAGACCTGGCTGTATCCCACAAAGGCGCCGTTCATCCAGAGATAGAAACAGGAATCCACTCCCTCAAAATTCAGGTATGCTCTGGGCGCTTCCGGATTTTTATGGTAGGTAAAGGTATGAACATATGCGCCGCAGGGATTGTCCTGGGGAACATACGGCGGGTCCATGGGAAACGGATACCGTACATTCGTATACTGATGACGGTCATAGCCGTAATTCTGCCATACGCCCGGTACCGGAATCTCATCGAATCCGCAGGTACAGAAGCCCTCCTCATAGAATGCTTCTTTCAGATCGTAAATACTCTCATAATAACGAAATTTCCATCCGCCGTTCAGCAGTACGAAACGGTCGGAAGATGTCCGCTTCTCGCCAACCGTATCCATCGAAGACGATGCGGGAACATAATACGCACGGTTCGGCATCGTATTCAGGTGGAGTACGCTGAGATCCTCATAATATCTTGGTATCAGCATGCTTTTCCTCTCTTTCTTTCTGTTCTGCGTGTTATCAGATATGATTCACAAAATAGTATAATTGCTGCAGTTCCTCCGGCCGAATTTGCCGGACGCTCACGTTGCCTGCTTTTCGCACAGTACGGCCCCGAGAACGAAGAGATTGCCGCCTTCTGTATATCGCCGCAGGAAACACCCTCCCGGTACCGGCGGCATTCAATCCTATGATTCATCAGATTCGTCCAGCCGGATCCCTTTCAGCGCCTCAGCAAACGCATTGTTTACGGGAGTCTCGGCCTCTTTCTTCTGTTTCTGCATATAACGGGCAATGTCTTTTCTGGACACGCCTTTTCCTTCCTTTTTCCTGCGTTCCTCGAATTTTTCCATGCGCTCCTTATGTCCGCAGCTGCAGACAAAGACGGCATCCTGACCTTTTCCGATCATTTCCATCCGCTTGTGGCATCTGGGGCATCTTGCGTTGGTCACGCGGGAAACGGTCTCGCGGTATCCGCAGTTTCTGTCCTGGCAGACGAGAAGTTTTGCATTTTTCCCGTTGACCGCCAGAAGGCGCTTGCCGCAGTTGGGACACTTTTTGCTGGTAAGGTTTTCGTGGCGGAAGGTACCCTCCTCCCGACGGATCTCCTCAATCAGCTCTTCGGTATAAGAACGGATCTCTTTCATAAACGTCTCCCGTTTCAGGCGCCCCTTTGAGATATCCGTCAGCTTCATCTCCCAGGTTGCGGTCAGCTCCGGTTTTTTCAGATCCTCCGGAACCAGTTTCAGAAGCTGCCTGCCTTTGGACGTGAGATAAATCTCATTGCCGCGCTTTTCCATCAGAAAACTGTTGAACAGCTTTTCAATAATATCCGCACGCGTTGCGACAGTTCCCAGGCCTCCGGTCTCTCCCAGCACTTTCGCCATTCTGGAGTCATTGCTCTCCATATACCGGACAGGATTTTCCATGGCCGCAAGCAGCGTTCCCTCGGTAAACCGTGCCGGCGGTTTCGTTTTTCCTTCACGTACAGTCACTCTGGCCCCCGGAAATTTCTGTCCTTCCTCAAGCAGCGGCAGATTCTGTCCGCCCACATCCGGCTCTGATGCAGTTTCTTCCTCTTCCCGGGAGTCCCCGCTTGAACCTCCCTCTGTTTCGTACAGTTCCCTCCAGCCGTTCTCCACAATCCGTTTTCCCTTTGCAGTAAACGTTTCCCCGCCAATCTCAGCCGTCACCGACGTCTCTTCATAAATGCAAGGGGGAAACAGCACGCTTAAGAATCTCCGGACCACCAGATCATAGATTTTCCGCTCCTCCGGGGACATTGCCGTCAGCTGTACAAACTGCTCTGTGGGAATGATCGCATGGTGATCGGATACCTTCCCGTCATTGACAAAGGCGGGATGCGCCGGAAGTTTCTGTTTTCTGGCCTTCGCCGCCGCTTCTCTGTAGGGACCGACGCTCACCGCCTCCAGACGTTCCCGGATCGTCGGAAGAATGTCAGAGGTCAGATAGCGGGAATCGGTCCGGGGATACGTCAGTACTTTGTGGTTTTCATACAGGCTCTGCATAAGATTCAGGGTCTGCTTTGCCGAATAGCCAAACCTCTGGCTGGCGTCTCTCTGCAGTTCTGTCAGGTCATACAGCTGCGGCGGGAAGGATTTTTTCTCTTTCTTTTCCACCTGTGTGATCGTCAGAACGCCCTGTCCGCACTGGCCGGCAACCGCCTGCGCGCGCTCCCTGGAAAAGGTACGGGTCCCTTTGCTTTTTGAATCTCTCCAGGTATAGGTGACTCCACCCGCCGCTGCAGTGATCGTATAATATGGCTCCGGAACAAAGGCCCGGATTTCCTGCTCCCTTCGGTCGATCATCGCGAGGGTCGGCGTCTGCACCCTGCCGCAGGACAGTTGTGCATTGTACTTACAGGTCAGCGCCCTGGTCGCATTGATTCCCACCAGCCAGTCAGCCTCCGCACGGCACACCGCCGCATGATAGAGATTTTCGTACTCTTTCGCATCTTTCAGATGTGCAAAGCCTTCCCGGATCGCTTTGTCCGTCACTGAAGAAATCCAGAGCCGGGCCAGCGGTTTCCGGCAGTGTGCCTTGTCCAGAATCCAGCGCGCCACCAGTTCGCCTTCCCTGCCGGCGTCTGTGGCAATGACTACACGGGAAATATCCCTGCGCTCCAGCTGACCGGCCACAATCCGGAACTGCTTTCCGGTCTGGGGAATCACCTTTGTTTTCAGGCGTTCCGGCATCATCGGAAGCAGCTCCAGCTTCCATTCTTTATACTTTTTGTCATAATCCTCAGGGTCCTGAAGCGTTACCAGATGGCCGAGAGCCCAGGTGACCACATAAGAGGGTCCCTCCTGATAACCGTTTTCTTTCTTCTGGCATCCCAGCACCCTGGCGATGTCCCTTCCCACAGAGGGTTTTTCCGCAATCACTAATGTCTTCATATATCTGTCCTTCCGATTGGTTTTTGTCCGATTTCTTTCTGCGTCGTCCCGGCGGAATTGCTGCGGCATTCCTCCAGAGTCTGCAAATACTGTTCCGCTTCCTTCCGCTCATGAAAGATAAAAATTTCTCTGCCATCCCGGTATTTTTCCAGCAGTTCATCGATCCTCGGTTTCTGATCCCTGGGAAAATCCAGAATCCACTGACGGAACTCTTCGTCAAACTCCGTTTCCTCCCACGGAAGATCCTCCCTCTGCTTACCGATTCTCGCCTCCGCGCCTCTCAGGCAGACTTCCAGCGGATAATCGAGATAAAACACCGTATCGCACGCAGCCAGCCGCATCTCCATCGTCCGGAGATAATTTCCGTCCAGAATCCAGCTGTCCTCCGCTGTCTTCTCACGGATCTTCCGTTCAAATTCCTCCCGGGAGAGAGTGGTACGGTCCGGCCTGTGCCAGATCATGTCCAGATAATACAGGGGAAGCCCCGTACAGTCTCTCAGCCTTCTCGCGAAGGTGCTCTTTCCCGCACCGGGACTTCCGATCACAATCACTTTCTTCACAGCCGTTTTTCATCCTTTCCCGCATTTTTTGCATTTCCCGGAGCACGGTACAGAACGGACACCCGGCATTCCTTTTTCTCACCATAGCTGGTCTCAGTTTCTGTCAGCCGGTAATAGCGGAACCCACACTTTTCCTGCACTCTTTTGGATTGTCTGTTTTCCGTATAATGGCCACACATCAGGAAATCCAGCCCGGTCTCATCGAACAGATACCGGAGCACTCTCTGAACCGCCTCCGGCATGATCCCTCTTCCCCAGTAATCCCGGGACAGCACAAAGCCCAGTTCCCGTCCCGCCAGTTCCTGAAATTCCGGAAACTTTTTCTCATCATACAGTTCAATCCCCAGAGAGCCGATCACCTTTCCGTCATATTCTATGGCAAACGTCTTCTTCTCGCTGATAAACAGTTGCAGGATTTTCGCGGATTCCTCCCTGTCCTTATGGGGCAGCCATCCGGCCATCTGTCCGACGCCGTCCACTTTGGCATATTCATAGAAATCTTCCAGGTCTGATTCCTTCCATGACCTCAGGATCAGCCGGTCTGTCTGTAAGGTCACCTGTGAGATATCAATTTCTGCGTTCATGTCAGTCTCCTTTCAGAATTTTACGTTTCGCGACAATGCAGCTGACTGAACCTGTTATGGTTTCTCCGTATAATAGAAATCCGTCCATGTTCCATGATAGGTGCGGCACGGCATAAACGGATGTTTCTCTCCGGGCAGAAGTCCGTTTTTCAGCGCCTCGGCGTCCTGAAGATTTTTCCCGATATAATCCGGCGTAATCGGACAGTCGTGGTGACAGGGCAGCACAGTCTCGATTCTGTCCATGATCCCCAGAAGCTTTCTCTGGCTTTCCAGATACAGATCCAGATTTCTGTGTTCTCCGAACATATAAATCGGCCCGTCTTTCTGGACGGAATCTCCCGGCAGCAGCAGCTTCTTTTCCCAGTCCACAAACGCGACACTGCCGTAGGTATGGCCTGGAATTTCGATCACTTCCAGCGTATAATCTCCGCACCGGAAAGTATCTCCCTCCTTCAGAGGCTCCAGCTGAATTCCTTCCGGGATCAGGTTCCAGTCGCCCCTGTGAATCCTGCAGGCTCCAAAATCTTTCAGGCCGCCCGCGTGGTCTCTGTCCCCGTGAGTCATAAGAACCTGAACCGGAAGATCCGTGATACTCCTGACCGCCTGATACACATGGCTGTCCTCAAATCCGGTGTCGATCAGGAGCGCTTCATCCTCCCCGGCAATCAGAAACTGCCTGACCCGCTCGTCATCCAGAATATAAAATCCATCCATAAATAATTTTTTCTGTATCGTTCTTTTCTGCACCATTTTTCCTCCTTCCGGAACCCCCGCGTCATCCGAACAGAACCGGAAATTTGTTACTGTTCTGCTGACGGAACGGTTGCTTGAAAGATTTTCCATGTCCATTGTTCCTCTATTCTATCACGTTCTCCCCGCAATCACCATCTGTTTTCTGAAATTTCCCTTTATAACTGTAGCAGTTCAGCCTCAGCCAGCTGAACTGTTACGGCATCCGGCCATTGAAAATCGCTTCGCGATGGGCCGGATGCCCGCAGGCTCTGCGTTTTCATACGGTCTGTGCAGCGAATGCACAGACCATACCTTTCTGTCCCTCGTTGTCTGCATCACATATTCCTGCGTTTAAAAAGAAAAACAGCACAAAGCTTTGCAAATGTCGTTTCGGGGTATTTGCAAAACCCTGTACTGTGATTGCATTTTACGTTATTTTTCTTTTACAGCCTGATCTTCATCTGCCTGCCGCTCATCCTTCCGCTCAGCAGTCGCTGCGTTTTTTTCTCAGTTGCAGCCGTTAATTCCGCAGGAAGAATGCTTTTCCACGATTTCTTCCGGCTGCACCGGCGGCTGACCGATCCATGAAAATGCTTCGTCAATATCCAGAGTCTTCTGTCCGTTCTCATTGACAAACAGCGGGATTCCGATTCCTCCGCGCTCTCTGACCGGTGCGAGAACGGGATCATGATCCCTGATCTGGAGAAACTCTTTCAGCTTTCCTGTATCTTCCGTAATATCTACATACTCCGCGTCAAACCCGCGGCTCTTCTGAATCGCCTTATAGTTTCTGCAGTCTGCGCAGATCTGTGCTCCGTAAACTTTCATAAACTCATCCCTTTCCTCTTCTGCATCGTTTCCCACAAAACCGACAGCAGTCAGAAATCATATTCCGGCAGTCCGCGCCGGTTTCCTGCAACGGTTTCTTCTTTTACAAAGGAATTATACCGCATAGCATGTAATTAATCAATCGTATAAATACCAGAGCATGTCAGAAAAGTTACCGTTCCGTCATGTCTGTGCATTTCCTTGCACAGCCATAGGAAAACATGGCGCCTGTGGGCATCCGGCCATGCAGAACCGTCACGGCATCCGGTAAGTAAAATTGCTTTGTTATAAATAAAAGAACATTTGGAAAAAACTCTTCCAAAATCAGATTTTGTAGTATAATGATAACGGTCCTGCCCGCTTATGGGCGGGACAGACCGGAAATTTTACCCAAGAAAAAGAGGAGGAGAAGTTATGAATGACATTTTAACAGATCTGCTTGCAATCATCGGCGTTGTGCTCAACGGCCTGCCGCAGGGACTTCTTGCCCTCGCCTACGGGTTTGCCTCCGTTCCCACAGCGCTGGCATTCCTGGTCGGCGTCGTCGGCAACCTGGCCACCCAGAGCGTCGCACCGATCTCCTTTCAGGCGGAGACAATCACTTATGCCGGGACGGCTGGCAAAAACCGTTCCGAGCGCTGTACAATGATCTTTATCGGCGGTGCGATCATGACCGTGATCGGCCTGTTCGGCCTGCTCACAAAGATTGTGGATTTTGTGGGAGAAGATGTGGCATACGGTATGATGGCAGGCGTGGGAATCATCCTGACCAAAGCGGCCATTGATATGATCCGAAACGACGGGATCGCCGGCGGCGTGTCTCTGGTGGCTGCCCTGATCACATACTTTTTCACCAAGGACAGTTCCAACACACTGGTTTACACCATCGTCATCTCCGTGGTGGCTTCCTGCATCGCCAGCGCCATTTTCAAGAAAAACCAGACAAACATTGTTGTGGAAGACGACAAATTTATCCGGCAGAAATTCACCATCAATTCCAGCGTGATCTTCGGAGCGCTCGGCATGGTATGTCTGAACATCGGCTCCAACATCTCGTTCGGTGGAATTACAGCCGGAATGGCAACCAGCGGCAACTACAACGTGGATCACCTCACTGTGATTTCTTCCGTTGCCGACATGTGTTCCTCCTTCTTCGGCGGAGCACCTGTGGAATCCATCATCTCGGCAACAGCCAGCGCACCTCATCCTGTATGGGCAGGTGTTATTATGATGGCGGTCATCGGCCTGATCCTGGTCTTCAAACTGCTTCCCAAAATCGGAAGATACGTTCCGTCCTCTTCCATCGCAGGATTCCTGTTTGTCCTTGGAATTTTTAAGACAGTGATCGCAGACGCGCCCCTGGCGTTCGCTTCCAACGCCGCTGCAGGCGGCACAGCAATGGTCGTGACAGCCGTCACCAATCCGTTTTTAGGCATGCTCGCCGGCGTCGCGGCAAAGCTTCTCGGCCTGTAAAAATGCCGCCGGTCTGTGTGCAGCCCTGCACACGGACCGATTCGCTGAACAGCCGTGGAAAACGGCTGCCGCAAAGAGAAAACAAAAAGGAGAACTCAGAATATGAAAGAATATACAATTGAACTGTGTGGGGTGAAAAGAACGCTTCCGTTCATCCCCATCAATGACACTACTGCCTTTGCCAGCTTTGTCATCCTTGGCGACACTGAACTGGTAAGCGCCTGCGCCCCTGAACTGGCAGAAAAAATCGGTCCTGTAGACGCAGTGGTCACCGCTGAAGCCAAGGGCATCGCCCTGGCCTACGAGATCAGCAGACTTCTCGGGCTGAAGGAATTCATCGTCGCACGGAAAAGCACGAAAAACTATATGCAGAATGTGATCTCTGCCTCTGTCCATTCCATCACCACAGCGGGGGAACAGCACCTGTATCTGGACGGTGTGGACGCTGACAAAATCCGCGGAAAACATGTCTGCCTGCTGGACGATGTGATCTCCACCGGAGAATCCCTTCACGCACTGGAAGTTCTGATGAAAAACGCCGGCGCGTCTGTCGTAAAAAAAGCCGCGATCCTGGCAGAGGGGGACGCAGCGTCGAGAGATGATATTATCTTCCTGCAGAAACTGCCTCTGTTCCACAAAACCGGGGAAGGAGAATATGAAATCCTGTAAGAATGCCGCCGGCGCCTGGCCGGCCATTCTCCGGATCCGAATTTCCTTATGAAGATTTTAAAAAATATTGCAAAAAACGAAACCGTTTTCTGTGTTTCTTTCCTGCTGGCTGTCCTGTCAGCATTTCTTGTACATCCCGACGCGGCATATCTGGCTTATCCGGATTACCGCACTCTCGCGCTGCTGTTCTGCCTGATGATCCTCGTGGCTGGACTGCAGTCTCTCGGGATTTTTATGATGCTTGGCCACTTTCTCCTGAAAAAAGTTCACAGCATCCGCGGTCTCTCAATGGTCATGGTTCTGCTCTGCTTTTTCAGCAGTATGGTGATCACCAACGATGTAACACTGATTACTTTTGTCCCCTTTACCATCCTGATCTTCCGTATGGGCGGTCAGGTACAGCGTGTGCTTAAGCTGATCGTTCTGGAGACAATTGCCGCGAACCTGGGCAGCATGGCTACGCCTATCGGAAACCCGCAGAATCTGTATCTGTATTCCGTGTCTGGTCTGACCACTGCGGAATTTGCATGGGCCACACTTCCCTATGCCGCCCTTTCCCTTCTGCTGCTGGCGGCGGCCATTTTTACAGAGCGGGAGGAACCGCTCCTGGAAGTCGTCATGAAGGAACGTATCGAGGGTTCCATATCCGGCCTTTTACGGTCGACCCTTCCGTTTCTCGGTCTTCTGGCGCTGTGTCTTCTGGTTGTCTTCCGTATTCTTCCCTACCAGCCGGTACTGATCTGCGTCATGGCCGTGATTCTGCTGCTGAAACGGAATCTCTATCTGTCGGTGGACTATTTTCTGCTTCTGACCTTTTTATGTTTCTTTATTTTTATCGGAAACATGAAACGGATCCCGGAAATCAATACACTTCTTGTCTCCGTCGTACAGGGCAGAGAACTTCTGACCGGAATCCTCACCAGTCAGATCATCAGCAACGTCCCTGCCGCAATCCTGCTGTCCGGTTTCAGTAATGATTTTTCCGCGCTGCTGACCGGCGTCAATCTGGGCGGGCTGGGTACCCTGATCGCTTCCCTGGCAAGCCTGATCTCTTTCAAGTTCTTTTCGCGAGAGTATCCGGACAGGAAGGGAACATTTCTGAAGGAATTTACCATATGGAATCTGGCATTTCTGATTGTACTGACAGCAGCAGCTTTTCTGATTCGTTCAGTGGTTGGGTAGTCAGATGCCAAGCAGTCTCTTCAGCCATGCCTTTATCTTCCGCGCATGGCTGATGCTGAGGAAGCGTTCCCAGCGCAGCGCCTTTTTTGCAGCCTGCTCAAATCCTTTCCCCTTTTTGTACTCCCGCAGAAACAATGCTCTCTTTTTATGGGGGAATGAAGGATGCTGCAGCTGAGGATCTCCCTCGATGGGCTCCTCCACCGGACGGCTGTACGCCTCCACTCTCCGCTGTTCTGTCAGTCCTTCCACGAGCCGCTTTCCCTTTTCCGTATTCACCAGCACGGAGGACATTTTTCCGTGAGAAAAATCACAGGGGGCTTTCGTCCCAATTCCTTTATAATCGCTGATTGTCAGATCCCCGCACCGGTCCTCTCCCGCATAGAGACAGGCGTAGCAGTTTTCCCGGTAAATCAGAGCCTTGTGATATCCAACCTGGTAAACATCCTCGGACAGCACCGGTCGGCTGTAAATTTTCTCTCCTTTTCTGTCAAAAAGAGAGAAGACGAACTGTTCGGTACCAAAATCAGGATCCCGAAAAGAACACCGGACAGCCGTCTTCCCCATTTTTCGGTCCACAGCCTCGATATGTTCCCGGAGATATCTTTCCGGCGGCATGCCATGACAGACCAGATCCACCAGATACAATTCTCCTGTCCTGATATCACCGGTACTGTTCCGTATCCCGGCGCACTGACAACCGGTTCCGATAAACAGTACCGTCTCTCCTGCATTCAGGAGTTCCCGGATTTTCCCCACTGCTCCGTCCAGATGGCTGAATGTGTATTTCGAATTTCGATAAGCTTTGAGGGCCTGCCGGTCCTTTCGCACTGTAAACACAGCGCGGAACGTTTGATCCATCTCCACCCCGGCGACATACCAATGCCTTTCCAGCGCGTACCGGTACAGTTCCGTCCCGATTCCTCCGGAAGCGCTGGCGCTGAAAACTTCCGGGTCTTCCGACCACATGGCATAAGCCTCCGCCGGTCTGTGAAACACGGGAGGATTCAATGATGGACACACTTTCCGGCACCGCTGACAGGAAATACACTGCTCCTCACGGATCACAGGAAAACGCGCTCCTTCGGCGTCAATCTCCATATGGATACATTTCTTCGGACACAGTTCCATACAGACTCCGCATCCGGTACATTTTTCTCTGCTGCATATTGTTTTCATTTTTCCATCTCCCTGCACCCTGTCACCATCTGTACGCTGACAGTCTTTTAAGATAATCCGATTTCTCTGCGGATATATTCTCTCGTAGCATCCTCGCAGGGAATAATCCTGCACGGATTTCCAAGGACAATGGAGTGAGACGGCACATCGCGATTTACATAGGAATTGGGAGCAATGAGTACATCGTCTCCGATTATAATTTTTCCGACGATCACCGCGTTGATGCCAATCCAGACCTTGTTTCCGATCACGGGAGAACCCTTTCTCACACCACGGCTCTCCTGACCGATCGTGACACCCTTGTGAAGATTGCAGCATTTCCCGATCACTGCGTCTCTGTTGATCGTGATATTATAAGGATGTCCCAGATAGAAACCGGCGCCGATGTTGTCCAGTTCGAATTCCAGGCCGTTCCGGTTCTTGATTCTCCGCTTCAGAATCTTACAGAATACATTTCCCCTATGTCTGGAATAAAACAGAAACCGCAGCGCCGGGCTGCCCGTCATCTGTTTCAGTCCCTGCAACACCTTCCATTTTTCTCCCGTCATCCGATAATAATCCATCCGAAACTTCTCATCCACCATCTCAGTTCCTCCACAATTTCCGTAACAGTTCAGCCAGTGGAACTGTTACCAGTTTCTAACGTTTCTTCATGTTTTTCTTCCACATAAAATAAACCGCCAGAATACCCACGGGTGCCCGACGGATCAGCCGATACTCCGCTCTCTTATACAGAGGCAATGCGTCCGGTGAAACAGACCGGAGAATCTCCTCCACCACCGGCTCCCGTTTTAAATTCCGGAAGATTTCCTTACAGATTCCAAAATTTCCCGCGCCCGACGCATCCCGCATCAGTTTTGTCAATCCGCGAAAGTAATAGACAGCGACCGCATCCTCCAGGCCGTGAATTCCTTTCTCTTCCATATAGGCACGGCAGGCATTTCGAAGAACCTCCATGCTTTTCACCCGCTCCCCATACCGGAAGTTTCCCATCGCGCCCTCCTGATTCTGCCGGTAGTACAGCACCGGAGTATTTACCAGACAGCTGTCAGAAAGCGAAATGCAGGAAAAATACCAGAGAACAAAGAGATAATCCTCGCCGATCTTTCGGTCCACAGGAAATTCCACCTTTTTTGTCTTTAACACTTCTGTGACAAAGAGTTTGCCCCAACAGGGATGCAGCAGAGGTGTCGCCAGAAGGATCCTGGAAATTTCACCAGGATCCCGGATTTTTGCCTCCCCCGGGAACGGTTCCTCCCGGGAACTGCCGTCCTGATAAAGGGAATAGTAGCTGAATCCGATAAAGGCCGATCCACTGTCCATCTGATCCCACACCGGTTCCCACCATCGTTCAATGAGAAAATCATCCGCGTCCAGAAACATCGTATAGGTTCCCTGCGCGTCACCAATTCCATAATTTCTGGCAGCGGACACACCTTCATTTTTCCGATGGAACACCCGGACTCTCGGGTCACGCCCGGCCCAGTCATCACAGAGCGCTCCGGAACCGTCTGTGCTTCCGTCATCCGACAGAATCACCTCCAGTCCGTCCCGCGGGCAGGCAAGCACAGAGCGCAGACATGATTCCAGATATTTTTCCGCATTATAGACAGGTATGATAATACTTAGCTCAGTCATAATTCTTCCCCTGTGAGTGTCTGTACGATTTCTTTATGGTTCCATTGACAGGTATCACGATCCAGTATCTGAAATTTTGCATTGTCATCCCAGTAAAAATATGCGATCTCATTTTCCCGGGCCAGAGTGACGATCTCCTGTGCATAGGCAAGCTGTTCTTTGTCCGATTCCCCGTCAAAAGTCATTCCAAACTCTCCGAGCACCACCGGAATCCCCTGATCCACCAGATACCTGTTCAGATTATCAAATACCTGGGACAGATTTTGAATATCCGCATATGAGTGTACCTCGGCAAGCAGACGGTTCTCCGCTGTGTCCTCCGGCAGCCGGAAACCCTCCAGAATCCTGTCCGTAGTTCCCGCAGCATACGTGTTGACAATGAGATAACGGTCCGGATTGTTGCCGCGGCAGCTTCGAACCGTATCCACAAACGTCTGATTCAGCTGATTGGCAGTCTCCGCGTACTCTTCCCCCTGACACTCCCAGTTGTTGTTCTGATCCAAAAGTTCATTCAGACCCTCAAATACCAGCTTCTGACCGTAGTCCTGGAAATACGTTGCGATCTGCGTCCACCGGTCTCTGACCCTTTTCTGATTTTCTTCCAGGGCAGCCGGATCCGCCGTGATCTTTCCGTTATTTCCTGTGTCGTGATGCACGTTGATAACGCAATACATGTCCTCATCCAGCACATAATCAACAATTTCCTTCACCCGTTCAAGCCATTCCTCCCGGATCTCACCATTTTCATCAATGTGGTCGGTGTATGTGACCGGCACCCGAACTGTCTGAAAACCGGCCTCTTTCACAGCGTGGATCATCTCTTTGGTCGTCACCGGATTCCCCCAGAGCGTCTCATAATATTCTGCCGCGGAGTCGTACCCCTTTGCCTTCGCCTGTGCATCGGTAATGTACTGGTTGTCAATATTGTCCAATGTGTTTCCCAGGTTCCAGCCTGCTCCGAAAAGTGCGAGACTGCCGCCGGACGTCACAATCTCTTCCATGGAAGTCTGACTGCCGCTCTCTGCTTTTTCCCCGTTCCCGCAGCTGTCAAGAAAGATTCCCGCTCCCAGGAAAAGAGCAGTCAGCCCGGCGATCACTCTGTATCGTTTCTTACTCATTGGTCCATCCTTTCTCCGGGTATCTGTCTTTTTCCGTCTCCAGCTGTTCCAGATAGGTATCCAGAATTTCTGCCGATTCCCGGCCCATCCGCTCAATTCTCCGGTCAGATTCTGCATAATCCGGTACGAAGGTATCCAGTCTGTCCCGGAACTCCGGATATGACATCTGCGTCTCCATAACGGCGTCCTCCATTCCCAGTTTTCTGAGAAGATCCCCGACTTTCTGACTGAACGGAACCGCCAGAAGTTTTTTGTGATTCATGACGCCCATCACACTCCCATGAAAGGTTGTGGTGACCATGCACTGAGCCTGACGGATCACATCGGAAAATTCCAGAGGGCCACAGTTCACATTATAATCACACCAGCTGAAATAAAATCCCACGGACACCAGCTTCAGATTTTTCTCCCTGGCATACCGGATCACATAGTCCCTGGTCCAGTTCTGAATCGTAAAGTTATAGGTGTACAGCAGAAGGTAACGATGTTTCGAAAGATACGGATCCATGCACGGTTTTGTGAGGATTCCCGGTCCGGTAAGAAACGTAGGATCACATACCATCGGCGGATTTTTTCCTGTGATTTTCTGCACCAGCTCCTGGGTGTGGCGATCCCGCACAGTGAGAAATTCCAGATTTCTGATGTACTCCCGATATTCCGGCATCTCCTCAAAATTCTTTTCTCCGGCCCTTCCGACGCTGATGCCGTACACACCGCTGTGAGGCAGCCCCGCTCCGAAATAGGCCGGATCCTGAAACTCCTTCTCGGAAATATTCCAAAGCTCGTCACTGCCTATGAGTATTCCATCCAGCTTCCCTGCCTCCGCTCGCTGAATCTCCCGGAATTCTCCCAGTGCTTCCATAAAATACCGATATTTCACTTTTCCGAACCGATATTTCTGAAACTCTTCGACAGGGTGAGTCAGACTCCGTCTGGTGGCGGGATATTTGTAAAAGCCCCGCTGCACCTCCCGGTCCGTCTTTACTTTTATGTGATAGACCTCGTGTCCTCGTTTCTCCAGCCATCGCTTCAAAGCATATGCCTGGAGAAAAGACCCGAAATTTGATACGTTATATACCGTCAGTACCCCGATCTTCATTTTTACCTCTTTCTGGCGCATTTGCCGCGTCAATATGTCCTCACTCATCTCAGCAGGCCGAATTTCCGAAGATAATAACCCACCCGTTTTTTCTCACGAACCAGCGTCCGTTTCACCGGATTCTGAATATGTTTCGTCATAAGGAACAGAACCACCTGCTTGTTCAGCTTCCAGCTGCCCTCATACCAGTGAATCGTATAGGTATTTTCTGTCACATCCTCCGGGGAAAACGGTTTGTCATACGGACAGGGTGAAAAATACTCTTTTTCATAGAGACGGACCGGAAAGTGTTCTTTTTCAAACAGGTATTCGATAATATCCGGAATCATAAAGAGCTCGCTGTGCCAGATTTCATCCTGATAAAAATCGAGGATCCGTTTTGTGATCCTGCAGTTTTTTTCACAGCCGATGAAACCCGTTCCTGTTTTTCCGTATGGCGCCTTTCCAATAAGGAAATCCGTATCAGTGAGAGCGTCAAAGGATTTCAGCACCTGCATATCGGTATCCATGTAAATTCCGCCTTCCCGGTAGAGAATCAGAAGGCGAAGGTAGTCCGCCATGTAGGCGTACAGCTTTCTCTTCCTGCATTCTGCAAAAAAACGGTTCTGCGCGCTGATCTCATCAAGATCCAGGTTTTTTTCATTCCACTCTGTGATCTCATAATCCGGCAGCTTCTCTCTCCAGGAATTGATGCAGATGTTGGAGAGACTGGACAGTGGTTTCCCGCCCAGCCATATGTAATGAATTTTCTTTGGGATCATTTGTCTACCTCATCTTTTTTACGCTTTTTTAAAAGTTTGTCCAGAACCATCCGGCGCTCCTTCCGGTTCAGGACAATCAGGAAGTTCAGGACATAGCCCAGCGCCCCAGCAAGAACCGCCGTGACGATCAATCCGATCCAGCTGTCGATGGTGACCACATGCTCAATGGCCAGATAAAGAACCAGCACCAGCACAGAAGCCACCCCGCCGCGAATCACCTGAAGGTAAAAGGTGTACCATTTCACCGAGATGTTCTCCGCCGCGTAGATCGGGATAAATATCGCCGTTTTGACGATCAGCAGAACCATGCTTACCAGCTTGATGGCGAAGAGACCGAGCGAAGTGGTGTTAAGAAGGAGTACCACGCCCGCCACGTTCAGTACACCAAGAATCAAAGAAAAAATTCCCGGAATACGGATTTTGCAGGTAATCACATTCACCATACACAGGGGATACAGATACGCATGGAAGATCAATGGAAGCAGCGTCATCAGGGACAAAATCTGTACGGTCTGGATCTGCGCATCCGTCAGAGTCGGCAGCCACAGCCGGAAGAACGGCTCGCCGAAGGCCGCAAATCCCAACACCGGAATGGAACAGAAAAATCCGCAGATCTTCATGGAACTGTTGACTTCATCGATAAACTTCTGTTTGTCTCCCCCTGCATACGTCATCGTGAGACTCGGAGAAAAAGTGTTGGAAACTGTCATCATCAGATTTGTCAGCTGAAGCGGTATTACCTTGGAATAGGACAACAGCGACATATCCATCGCACTGATGGCAATATTGGCAATAAGCAAATCTACTCCATTCATCAGTACCTGAGTCAGCTGGTTAATCGAACTCCAGATTCCGTTGGACACCAGCTCTTTCACCGCCGACCAGCGGAACAGTTTCCTCCTGATTTTCAGCTGCGGCGTCAGCTTCTTCACATAGCGAAGATTTGTAACCACAACATAGATACTCGCCGCCAAGGTGGAAGCCCCCACATACCAGATATGAGGCGCAAGCAATCCGAAAAAGATCACCAGGATAATGCATTTAAGTACATTGCTCTCCATCGCCCGTCTGGCGCTCAGATCCAGGCGGTTGCAGGAGTACGGTGCCACATCCATACTTCCCGCCGCCAGGGAAATCAGGAAACTCACAAAGATAAACGCCCACAGAATCTTAATGTCCAGAGCAAAACCGTCCGGCAGCTTCAGAAATCTGTCCAGAAACACGATAAAAAATGCCGACGGAATCACGAGGATCAAAGCCATGACCGTGTTGGCAATCGTCACAGAGGAAAAGTACATGCTGGCTTTCTCATACTTTTTCTGGCTCATGTTAATCGTCACATACCTGCTGTGAAGTGTGTTCAACGCCACAGTGATGATCGTGATATAGCCGGTAAATGTATTGGCCAGTCCTACAAACCCATAGATTTCATTGCTGATATAGATAACGATAAAAGGAGTCAGTAAAAAGTTAATCGCCGCATTCAGGAGAAAGGAAATCACCTGTGCGATCAGATTAATGCTCATCCGTTTTGTCTTGTCCATATTACTTGCCTCCTGTCCCGTTTTTCTGCCCTCTGTGTTTCATTTTCCAAAGAAAAAAATACAGCGCCGGAAGCCGGGAAAACAGATAATATTCTCCCTGTACACCAACTGGGAGTTTTGTCCTTCGGTCACGATACTGACAGCGAAGTTTCTCCCGGTATACCCGAATCAGCTCACCCATTTCGTCCGCCCCGGACTCTTTCTGCCACTGGAAGTACTGCTGGAACATGTGCATATACAATTTCAATGTCCGTGTCCAGAGCTCCTGCTCGTCCATTTTCCGGAAAAACTGCATTTTTTCTATATAAGCGTCAAACAACTGAAACCTTTCCCGGCGGAACTCCCCCATGATGCTCGTGTCCCGGCATCGGTAGAAATATTCCGCTTTCGGAACATACACGATCCCTTTCGCCTGATAAAGCAGCCGGAAAGTAAGAAATTCGTCCTCATGGATTTTTCCGGTCGGATAACGTTCCGAAGCAAAAAGAGATCTCGCATAAAGCTTATTCCAGGCGACGGTATACAGTGACGCTTTCTGGTAATCCTCGAAATATTTCTCCTGGGCCTGTCTTTTTCCAATCATTCCTTCCGCCCCGGAGTCCTGAAAGATTTCACGCACTTCTCCTTTTTCGTCCACAGAGGCGAACGCACAGACCGCGATCTCACCACCATGGTTCTGAAGCGCCCGGTAAAGAGATTCCACCATCTCTTCACCGATCCAATCGTCTGAGTCCACAAATCCAATATACCGCCCGGTAGCCGCCGAGATTCCGGCGTTTCGCGCATCGGAGAGTCCTCCATTCGGCTTATGGATCACTCTGATTCTCGAATCCTGTCCCGCATAAGCGTCACAGATCGCGCCGCAATGATCCGGAGAACCATCGTCCACCAGAAGAATCTCCAGATTGCGGTAGGTTTGTCTCTGTATGCTCTCGATACAGGCGGGAAGGTAATCCTCCACACGGTACACCGGGACGATTATACTGATCTTGTCATTCATCACTCTTCGGTCCTTTCATCAATCTTGTCCAGCAGGCGATCCGACACGCCGGTCCGGACCTTCCTGCAGAACAGTTCCTCTCTCTCCATAAGCTTTTCGAAGTCCTTTTCCTCAAACACTGTGATCTCTTTCGGATATTCAAAATAGTGAAGATTTCTCCAGTTTACCAGCCACCTTCTCTCCGGTTCGTCATATTTCAGACAACGGTACTTAAACTCTGAATTGTGGACAATCGTATGAAAGTATTCCTCGTCAGGAAATTTTATGTGACGCATTACCTGATTGAATCCCGGATGGCTGTCATAAAAGTCCAGAATATACCGGACGCAGTCCCGGGTAAGCGCCCACTGGGCGGCGCCATAATACAGAGGATAAGTATTCCCTCCCTCCTTTATCATCCCGGAAAATGTAAACCACGGAACGCTCCGGATCACCTTTTTCAGATCGTGAAAAAGTTTTCCGGCCTGCGAGTGTGAGCGAAGGTAAAAATCATCGTCAAACTGATGATACAATTTATATTTTTCCTGAAAATGACGGTCTCTGGATCCGCCGATCCGACAGGCACGGATAAATTCCTTTCCCTGATGCTTCCGAAAAAAAGCCTCTATTTCCCGATTGGATTTGATCGGATAATCCAGGTTCTGGAGCAGAAGGAAATAGTCGTACGCCTCCCGGGATTCCAGAGCCTCCCGCATCAGTTCGATCGTTGCCTCAATGGCGTGAAAGCCTCCCCAGTAAACTTTTTTCCGATTCCGGACAAAGAAGACATTTGGCAGATCTCTGGTTTTTTCCCGGAACGGTGCCTCGGAGGTTTTCTGATCCACATGGATGTACATGTGAAAATTTTCATTTTTCCCCAGCTTTCCAGCCGCTCTGGCCACCAGATCCGGATCACAGTGGCAAAGATTCAGAAACGCTATTTTCATTTTCTTTCACACCTCTATCTTTGAAACTGATAATTGACAAGTCCTAGACACCAGGTACAGAAAAACAGCAGACCATACTTTTTCTTTTTCAGAAGCAGGAAAGGAATCCGCTTCACGCCTCCCTGGTCCGGAATCTCCAGTTTTCTCACTGCCCGGAGGGTCTCCTCCTGGAGCAGATAATGCCGATATGCCTGATATCTCTTTTTCATCGGAGTCTTCTGTCCTCTGGCGGAGAGCAGAAAGGCAAGCTGTATACATGACATCACCACGGTCCCGTACCACAGTTCCTCGATATTCTCTCCGGATCTCTTCTGTATCCTTCGGGTCAGATTTCTCCGGGCAGTCAGCAGGCGGGTTTTTCCCTCCGCCACCGAGAGGGGATGACTTTTATAGGTAGCGATCGCCGAACTGTCCCGAACCACCAGATGGTAATAACACTTGAAGACCACACAGCATTTCCCGCCCCAGATTCCGATACAGCTGAGATACTCGGTAGTGAAACAGGTATCCTCTCCGACTTTCAGCGTCTGGTCAAAACGGATCCTGCTCCGCTTCAGAACCTCAGTCCTGATCATACTCCTCCAGAGCGCAGTGTTCTCCTTTTTCAGCGCGTCCCGGTCACCGCTCAGCCACCGGTCAATGTCCCCATAGGACACACCGACAAATTTCGGCACCACCTGTTCCAGGATCTCTTCGCCCTGATAGACATCCTTCGCAAATCCAGGAAGATGCGTCTCAGTGATCCTGCCGTTCTCCACAAGGTAATACCCGTACAGAATACTGTCGGCTTCTTCCTTCTCTGCTTTTTCGTAGAGTTCCCGGAGCGTCTCCGGGAGCACATAGTCGTCGCCGTCAAAGAAGAGCACATAAGTTCCGCGGACCAGATCCAGCGCCAGGTTTCTGGCGGCGGAAACTCCCTGGTTCTCCTGATGGATCACCCGGAATCTCGGATCACGCGACGCAGCCTCCTCGCAGATCCGTCCGGTTCCATCCGAGGACCCGTCGTCCACCAGTATGACTTCAAACTCCGAAAAAGTCTGGGTCCGAATGCTGTCCAGACATTTCTGAAGATAATCTTCCACGTTATATACAGGTATTACAATGCTGATCTTTATTTCCATTTCTTCTCTCTCCTGTCTTTTGCAGACGGCCGAACCGTTTCAGGCGGCAGGCTCAGACGCGCTGTTTTCAGATTGACTCAGACACGACGTCACCGGATTTTATACAGATACGGCAGGCATGTTCCGCACATCCGGTAAAGGTTCCGGTTCATCGCCCGCATATACCAGCCCTTCTTTGTCCGCAGTTTTCTGAGATACGTATTTTGTTTCCAGTTCGGAAAATTATCTTCCAGCGTATGCCATGCGGCCTCAAGCGCCAGCTTCCGGTCTCTTTTGTCCGGAATCCTCACCATCCGGCGAAAGGAACTGCACAGCAGAATCCGGATGTGCAGAAACTCCAGAGCCTCCCTGTATGTTTCATACAGCCCTTCCTCACGGTAAGAATCCCTGATGTCCGCCAGAATCTTCAGAATATCCATGGTCTTCAGGGTTGTCCCGTAGTTCAGTGATGTTTTTCTCTGTACATAGTGAATGCACGCATCGTCAATGTACGAGATTTTTCCCATATGCGGCACCAACCGCACATAGAATTCCACATCTTCATAGATCAATCCTTTGGGAAATACGACCCCGGTTCCCAGCAGCCAGGAGCGCCGGTAAATTTTATTCCACACCACAGACCGGCCGTTCATAATCATCTCCTTTTTGTCGTAGATCCTGGCGCCGATTTCCACATCCCCGCCGTCCTCATACTCATGGCAGAGATTGCACTCCACAACGTCATAGTTCTGTTTTTTGGCCTCACGGTACAGTTTTTCAAACATATCGTGTTCCACGTAGTCGTCGGAGTCGACGTAACCCACATACTCACCGGTGGCGTAGGGCAGCGCATAATTTCTCGCATCAGACAAGCCTCCGTTTTTCTTGGAGAACATTCGTATCTGCGGATATCTTTCCTGGTATCTGCGGATAATCTCCGGGGAACCGTCGGTGGAACCGTCATCCACCACCAGGATCTCAATTTCCTCCAGCGTCTGATGCACCAGACTGTCCAAACACCGTTCCAGATAATCCTGTACGTTGTATACAGGAACGATAACACTGACTTTCATTCTCTCCGGCTCCTCTGCGTCATATCAATATAATTCTTAATTGTCTCCAGCATCCTGTCATTGTGAGAGACAAACGGACGGCTTTCCATTTCTCTCGCCTCCTGAATCTTCTCCATCAGATCATCCTTCTCTCCGCAGTACACGACAAGCCCGCGCTGAGCAAAGGCCTGACCGATCTCACACTGATGATCATCCACATGTTCATGGTATTTCTCCAACCGTGGATACACGACGACTTTTTTGTTTTTCCGAATCGCGGAGATGATACTTCCGACGCCGCTGTGGACCACGACTAAGGAACACTCCTCCATCTTCTTCTCAAACGCTTCCGTCTCAAGATAATGCTTCCAGGAATAATGTTTCGGTTCGTAATCCGATCCTCCGGTCTGGGCAAATATCTCGCTGGTGAGAATGCTTTCTTCCTTCAGACGGTCCAGCTCGATCAGCAGACGGTTCAGCTGAAACTTCTGCGTGCCCAGCACCACAAATATCTTTTCTCTTTCCATCTTCAGAAAATACACCCCCCGTAAATTGCTTTTTTATACCGTTCTTTTAAGTGCCTGGACTGAACGATATACAAATCCGCGATGGGGTACATCAGCTTTCCGGTCATGGAAAGTGTATCGATTCGTGCGAAGGATTCTATGTAAATCACCCGGATTCCCATGATTTTGGCAACGACGCTGACCGGATAGGTGATCAGCGCTCCCGTCGAGATGACGTAATCCGGCCGTTCTTCCCGGAGAATTTTCCATGCGGTGACAAACAGACGGAAAAAAGCCGGAAGAAAGCCTTTCTCTTTCCGGTTCAAGTGGGGAAGAAAATACGTTCTCCTTCCCATGGCGACATGCTGGAAATCATTCTTTTCTGTGATCAGGAAACTGTCATAAATTCCGCAAAGCGCTTTCAACTGCTCAATTTCCTCCAAATGACCTCCCATAGATGCTGCAAAGCATACCTTCATAGTTCACACACCTCACTTTCTCTTTTCAGGCTTTTCCAAAGCAACCGTTCAGCCAGCTGAACCGTTACCTTCCAAACAATTTTTTCAGATGCTTTGTCCTGTCCAGCATCCTGGAAATCATCCAGCCTGCTCCAAGAGAGAGCAGAAAGCTTCCCAGCACAGAAAGAAGCGCCGGAACGCCCAGAATGGAAAACAGAACCGTCCCAAACACAGAACCGAAAAACGGCTGCTGAAACAGATAAAAATCAAAAGAACGTTTTCCCAGAGCCTGGAGGACACTGGCAGTTCTCCCATGAATCATCCTGCCAAGAGTCACAAGAAGCAGCAGAAGTCCGCCGGTCATGACAAAGCTTTTGCAGAACTGCAGCAGCCAGGAGGAAGGTTCCACCGGGGCATTGATGAAAACCTGCCAGCCCTGCCGCCAGCCAAAGACAGTCACTGCAAAAGAAATCCCGAGCGTCGGAAGCTTCCTCATCTTCTCGACCGGAACGATGGTGCCGAGCACAAACCAGATGTAAAAGTACATCATATTTGTCACAGCAATCCAGGATCCCCAGTCCCGCCAGGACAGACATTTCCACAGAAGGACCGCAGCTGCCGCCAGGATCCAGCGTCCCCGCGCCCAGATTTTTCCCACTGCAAAAGTAATACAGGAAAAGAAAAACAGATCATAGAGGAACCACAGGTGTGTGGCATAGGGAACATCTCCCCGAAGAATCCTCTTCACAGCCGTCAGCAATGGAACACTCCCGTAGTCTGCCTTTCTGGCCATCTCCGACAGAAACGGAAGGGAAAAAGCAAGAGAGAAGAGCAGCATGATCCCAATACCATAGACCAGATAAGGTACCAACAGTTTTTTTGCCTTCTTTCCTATATAGATGCTCAGCGGACGCGCCCTGTTTTTCTCAAACGTGATCTGGAACGTGACGCCTGCCAGAAAAAACAGCAGTTGTCGTCCGGTATACATCCCAAACTCATAAACCGCCCGGGCCGCCGCCGAATGCTCTCTTATGGCGCCGGTAGCTGCATGAATCAGAAGAACCAGGAGAATCCCGATTCCCCGCGTCGTGTCCACCCACTGTTTTCGCTCTTCCATATCAGTACGTTCCTTCCTCCACAGAAATCCTTTTTTTCTGCCTCCCAATGCCCGACTCTTTTTCTCCCGCTGCATCCCACAGACAGAGGCCGATAAACAGAACGGGAAAGCAGAACATGGCATTAAGAATATACGCCTCCATGATTCCATACAGCGTATATGAAGTGATCAGAATCTGCTGTGCCGTGGTTGTCTTTTTGCTGATCATGAAAAAGCCCGCACCAATGAGGAGCATATAGATCAATCCAAAGTTTACAAAAGCCCAGACATATGTGTTGTCACAGCTGATCACATCAAACCAGTACCCCCGCCAGTACGTCTTCTCCCCGAAAGATACGCTCTGTCCCAACAGGGTTCCCCCGTAAAAATCATAGACGCAGGCACCGTACAGAAGCCGTCCGGTGAACAGTCTGTTGAGCAGATCGTAAAACTGAAGCGCCGCACCGGTGAGCCGTGTATAGCTGGCAGTCAGCACGGAGAAGAAGACGGTCAGTACAAGGAATCCGTATCTGGAGAAAAGATACAGCAGTTTTCTGAAAAACTGATTTCCTCTCTTATCCATAATCGTCAGGAACAGTACCACAACAATGCACAGCAGGAACGTATTGGTGTCAGTAAATTTTTTCACAAACGCGGTGATCAGAAGAATTCCGAAATAATCACGGATTCTCAGGCGGGCATAATGGAGGTAGATGTACTCAAACACTGCCCAGGCCGTAAACATGGCGAAGGTGTTGGGATGGGTAATCAAAAAAGAATCCCTCTGAATTCCGTTCCGGTAGGCGTAGCTGATCGTCTCCGGCATCAGATATTTCAGGATAAAATAGATGACCACATGGAGCGAGAGATACAACGTCAGCACCCGGAGTTTCCATCGCAGAAAAAAGTTCAGATCCACGCCCCGCACAGCCCAGATGCACAGAAACGTTGAGATAATGTAATAATAATGAACGTTGGCATATGTATATAAACACATGAGCCCGAGGTAGGAGAAAAACACCAGAGAAACTTTCGTCATATACTGTGTAACAATCAGATATCCCATGGCGAACAGAAAAATTCCCTGCATCAGCAGATTGACCTCTTCCGGCGGATTCAGCACAGTGGAGGATTCAAACATCCCTCTTCCAACCATGCACATCGCGCCGACGGTATAGATAAAGGTCCGTCTTTCTTTTTCAGCGCTTTCCATTTCACTCGCTCCCTTTCTCTTACGTCACTTTCAGGACACGGGCGCCGCCCCGTCCACATCCGCCGAAGGCGTTGTCTCCTGTGGTACGTCTGTCTGTACATCCTGAGCTTCCTCAGACTTCGGAAGATAACTGACTGTACGCACTGCCTTTCCCAGATTTCCGCTGCTGTCAAACACCAGATACTCCACCTCTGCCTGGGTGTTATCCTGAGAAGGCGCAATCAGACCGATCCCCACCTGATCCGTCAGATCACCATCCGTTTCATCCACCGCAGTAACTCCCTGAAGCAGGGAATCCATCCCCTGGCCCTGCTGATACACGATATTTTCTGTGGGAATGGTAATCACCGGAGCTGTCTGATCCCGCCCCATCCATGTGTAGACGCTGTACGCACACAGTCCCGCTGTAGCAATTGCCAACAATTCCGTGATGATTCTTTTTTTCATGATCCGTCTCTGTCCTTTCTGTTCTCCCGAACGTTACTGAGATCCCTTCTCCGGCACCTTATTCAGCACGGCTCCCATAATCTCCACCCCGCTCATTCTGAGCTGGCCGATGATTTTGTCCAGTTTTTTCTTCTCCTCTTTGTGCTGAATCACAAGGATGACCCCGTCGCATTCCCGGGCGATGATCACGCTGTCGATCACTGTACCGAGTGCAGGGCTGTCCACAATCACATATTCGAACCACTCCCTCACCATCTTCATAAATCTGTGAAATGTGCGGATTTCCAGGAGTTCGGTCGGTCTGCGGGGAATCGGCCCGGAAAACGTGACATAAAAATTCGGGACACTGGTCTCATATATATAATTTTCCGGTACGGCCTGCTTGTTCGACAGAAGCTGACTCAGACCGTTTACCTTTCCATTCAGGTTATATCGGGAAATCAGCCCCGCCTTTCGCATATCGCAGTCCAGATACAGAACTTTGCGGCCGATCTCCGCCAGCGACAGGGCAGTTTCCAGACTCACCGTTGTTTTTCCTGTCTCTGCTTCACCACTGGTAAAAAGAATGGTCTTGATGTCCTTATCACAACACAGGATATTCGTTCGCAGGGTCTTGTAGGCTTCATTTTCCGCAAAACTCACACTCTCAATATCTTCGATCAGTATTTTAGGCATCGCTTTTCTCTCCTTAGCTTCTCTGCTTTTTCTGATATGGGATTACGCCCAGTACCGAAATACCGAAATTTCTCCGTATGTCTTCCTCATTCTTTATGGAATCATCCATCAGCACGGCAACCACAAGAATGATCACAACAAAAATTCCTCCATAGATTGCCGCCATGATCACATTATTCCAGATGTCCGGACTGCTGACGCCGGTGGGATACTCAGCCTCATCCATAATCTCCACACTGGTGACCTCCATACTGTCCAGAATGTAATCCCGGGCTGCCGCAGCTGTAGCGTTGGCGAGTTTCTGCGCAAGAGCGGGATTTTCCGAACGGACTGTAATATCGATAAAACGAGTCTCATCCGGAGATGTCACTGTGATGTTCCCCGCAAGTTCCTCTGTACTCATATCCAGGCCGAGGGAGGCGATCACTTCACTGAGCACAGTACGGCTGGTAATCAGATGCTGGGCATCCTGTTTGATCTGTTCCGCACTGGACAGGTCTCCGGTGGTCAGGATTCCTACCTCCTGCTGGTTGATTATGTAAAGGCTGGTGCTGGACTCATACACCGGGTCGATCCATTTCTGGGTGACAATAAACGCCGAAAGTCCGCAGATCAGCGCGGCCATCGCAATAATATGCAGATTTTTGACCAGTGACAGGATGATATCCTTGATTCTTATTTCTCCGTAATGGTATGTTGCTTCTTTTTCCATTTCTTACTCTCGGAACCGTCCCGTGAGACGTTCCTTTTTTCCTCCCTGTCAGTATTTTTCGAAAGAGTATTTTTCCGGATGCTCCAGCAGCGGGAGAATCTCCTCGTAGGCAGACAGATATGCCTCTGCCGCATTTTTGTTGATAGGAAGAGGACGTTTCCTGCTGTTCTGAACATAAAGGATATCCTCCCCATTGTCGCTGAGCAGAAATTCCAGAAATTTTTCCGCCGCTTTCTGCTCAGCCGCATCGGCCTGACTGCTGACGCTCCAAAGTTCACAGAACTGTGCCGGAATTGTCTCTCCTCCGGGGGCGATCAGCTGGTACATGGCGGGCATCCCCTGTTGTACTGCATGGTAATCCAGAATGTCGGAAAAACAGTACGCCGCCTTTCCGCTCAGGAATTCCTCCAATGCCTGGTCGGATACAGTCACTCCCTGAAATTGTCCGGGATCCCCATAAAGCTGTTCAAAGGCCGAAAGCATATCTTTCTCGATGACACAAACCGGATTTCCATCTGCCCCTCCGCCGGTCATCTCTTCCGGATCATTCAGCACATCTCCTTCCATGGTTCCCAAAGTTGTATTCCTGTACAGCACAGGCACAGAAAAGCCTGCCGGTACAACAGTTCCCTGTGGGAAGCAACCTGCAATCTGATCCTGAAAGGAAAGATTTCCAAGATCCAGATTTTCCCCGAGCGCCAGCCCGTCTTCCAGTGCCAGCTCCTCCATTCCGGAACTCTCATACAATCCGGGCATGTTTCCTGCCTCTCTGGCCCGGAGGAGAACCTCCCGGTAACTGTCGGCGACAAATGACTGCAGTTTTACATCCACGTTGGGATAACTTTCCTCAAACCGGGCAGCCAGCGCCGCCATCGCACCGGCCCGGATTTCTGCAGCTGTCGGATCCTCGCTCTGCTCATACCAGACAAGAAGCTCCGTCTCCGCCGGAATCGTCTCCTCTTTCTTCCGCTGATTCCAAACGTACACGCATCCCAGGGCGGCAATGGCAATGCAGCAAAACAGTCCGGCAATTCCCACCGCTCTTTTCCGCGATCTCCGGCGTCTTTCCCTGTCCAGGGAGAGTACCGGTTTACTTCCTGTGAGCGCATCCTGAAACTCTCTCACATTCTGAAACCGCATCGTTGGTTCCAGCGCCATTGCCTTTTCAATGGCGTTGCTGACAGTCTCAGGCAGCTCTTCCATGAGCACAGCCGGAGGTTCCAGCGTATCCTCGACACTCCTGTTTACGGATTCCGGAGGTCTGACGCCGGTGATCAGAAAATACAGTGTGGCGCCCAGTGCGTAAATATCTGTCCAGGGGCCCTGTGCGGTGATCTGTTCATACTGTTCCGGAGGCGCAAAGCCCGGCTTCAGGATAATCACCCGCCTGCCATCCTCCTCCTGCTCAAATTTCGCAGCGCCGAAATCGATGAGTTTGATCCGGCCGTCGCTGCAGCGAAAGATATTTTCAGGGCTGATATCCCGGTGAATGTAATGCTGTCCGTGAATCTCGCCAAGTGCCTGGCAGACTGCCTCACCGTAGGTCACAGCTTCCTCCCAGGGAATTCTTCCGCCTTTTTCTTTTACATATGCCCCGAGAGATTCTCCCTCCAGATATTCCATGACAATATATCCTGTATCATTCTCCTCAAAGAAGTCATAAACCCGGATGATTGTCTCAGAGGAAAACCTGGCCATGTTTCTTGCCTCAAAGAGGAATCTCCGGAGCCCGTATTCAAACTCCGCACCGCGCTTTCCCTGAAGATGAATCACTTTTCTGTGCCCAGGCATACGGTTCGCCAGACCCGACGGATAGTACTCCTTTACCGCCTTCACTGTATGGTATTTCGTATCCCATACTTTATAGGTAATTCCGAATCCGCCTGTACCAAGCGTCATACCCACAAGATATCTGCCCGCAGCCAGCATGCTGCCAGGGGGAAGACACCAGGCCGGATCCGCCGGATCTCCCTCGCCGTATCCACAGTGAGGGCAGATCCCATATTCCTCTTCATATTGTTCAAAACAGTTTTTGCACTGCTTCATCCTCTTTTCTCCTCTCAGCCCTTACGAGACAGAAATCAAAACTGTCCTGCTGCTGTCGCCCCATGACACTGTGACGGCCGTGCTCCCGGCAGCTACCGCTGATACGGTGACTCCGTCGCTGTCCTCGGAGACGCTGATCACAGAGCTGTCATATCCACTGACGGAAACCTGTGTCTGACGGAGCACTGAAACTTCTTTCGCGGCACTTCTGCCGTCATCCGTTTCAGCTGTAACCGTCACGGTCCATACACCGTCCTGCACCGAAGATATCCTGGCATTCCCCTGATCATCCACGGAAAGGATCTCAGGATTGCTGCTGCTCCAGGACACCCGGGACGCCGGTTGGCTCACCGCTGAGAAAGTTCCTTTTCCCCCGGAGACAGATCCAAAGGAAGCAACACGGGCACTCTCTCCCACGGTGAGACTGCAGCTTTCCTCCACGGAAACTTCCCTGCCAAGCACAAGACTGTCCGGCCCGGTGACCGTAAGCACGGGTGCCTGCACATGGATCGTATACGCAGCCGTAAAGCCTTTGTATTCCACCTGCACCTCTGCGCTTCCCACCGTGGAAGTGTCGCCGTACACGGTAAACCCAGAGGAGATCTCCTCACTGCTGCCGTCGCTGTACTGCAAAGCCAGCACAAGACCGGCGGTATCCAACGCCTCGCCCTGATAATATTCCTGTTTCTCCGGAAGGGATGCGATCGCGACGCCCGCAAGCGTCACCGGCGCCTTTTCCACATGAACGGTACATTGCGCCCGAAATCCTCCTTCGCGGGTGACAACGGTGATCACCGTTGAGCCCGGGGAAACGGCCGTCACTGTTCCGTCACTGTCCACCCGTGCAACGGAAGCATCCTGAGAACTCCATGTCACCTGTTTATCAGCCGCAGCGGAAGGAAGCACAGAAGCGCGCAGGGCAATCGTCTCTGACACGGAAAGGGTTGCATCCGTGAAATTGAGCGTCACACCGCTGACCGGAATACTGGTTGGCGTTTCGGTTGGCGCTTTCGTCGGGGCTGCTGTCGGAACCGGAGTATTCGTCACTGTCGTCCCCGGATTCTGCGGTGTCTTCGCAGGCGTCTGCCCCTTGCTCACTACCAGATGGATCTCTGCTCCCTTATCCACAACACTGTTTTTCTCAAGATTCTGAGAGATAATCACATTCGAATTCACCACCGCATCTTCCTGATAGCTGACAACTACGGTCAGCCCCCGGTCTGCCAGGATCGCCTGGGCTCTGTCCAGCGCCATGTAAGTGACATCCGGCACCAGAACCTTCTCTTTTCCCATGGACACCGTGATCTCCACAGTCGTCCCGGACAGCACTTTCGTTCCGGGATCCATATTCTGGGAGATAACCTGCCCCTCAGCGTACTGATCCGAATATTCTCTTGCCGTCACTTTCAGGAGAAGCCTCACCTTGCCCGCTTCCACGAGCGCCTGAGAAAACTCCAATCCAGTAAATCCGGGCACTTCCACCTCCCGGACTTCCTCCGCTTTCTCCGGATCCGGTCCCCTGGAAATCACCAGCGTCACCTGACTTCCCCTGTCCGCTCCGATTCCACCCTCGGGAGACTGCGAGATCACACAGCCGGCAGCGAGCACATCGCTGTAATCTTCTTCCAGACTAACCGAAAATCCCTGTTCCTCCAGGATCGATCCGGCGGCCTCCCTGGTAAGGCCCGTCACCTCCGGAACCAGAACCTGCTCCATACCTCCGCTCACGGTGATTCCCAACACGGTATTTTTTTCTACAATCGTACCACCGTCGATATCCTGGGAGAGAACCATGTCGCTTTTAATCTCTGAAGAGTACTCTTTGTCGGCAATCCCGCAGAGCAGCTGGGCTTTTGCGATCCTCTCCTCAGCATCTCCCAGTTCCGTATTGACAATTGACGGCACCCGGGTCATCCCTCCTGCCAGAACAATGTTCTCCTGAAGTGTGGAGAAATTTCCGATCACACCGGTGAAAAACAGCACGGAAAAGAGCAGTACCGCTGAGATTCCCACTGCCCCGGATACCCTGGCCCACAGCGGCCAGTGGAACAGATCCTGCTTACGGATCGTATTCTTTTTCCGGAAAACCTTGTCTTCTCCCCGGATCTCCCTCAGAAACTGCCCCATGTCTGCGGTCCGATCTTCGATCTTCACATTCAGTGCATTCAGAATCGCTGTCTCTGTGTGTTCACTGACCTCCGGGGCAAACCGCCGGACCGGCAAAAGGAGATCCTTTCTCTTCCGCTCCAGTGTGACGCGGCGCTCCAGGGCATCCGGCGGAACCACTCCCGTGATCATTCGGTACAGCACAGCTCCAATCCCGTAGACATCCGTGTAAGCTCCCTTGTCATCCCTGCTCCGGTACAGTTCTTCCGGGGAATATCCCCGCCGAATCATAATCGAAAGGCTGCGGCTGTGAGAAGTGCCGGCGAATCTCGCTGCCCCGAAATTCATCAGCCGGGCATTCCCATCCCGGTCAATCAGAAAATTCTCCGGCGCGATGTCTCTGTGAAGAATTCCCGCTGCATGCAGCTTCTCCAGAGAACGCATCACGGGCTGCAGAAGGGCGACCGCTTCCTGCTCATGGTAACGTTTTCCTTCCTCCAGGATATGTTCCAGTGTCTGCCCCTCCACATGGTCCTGTACCACGTACACGGTTCCATTCGCCTCAAAGCTTTCCATAACCCGGAGAATCCCTTCCAGAGAAGGAAAACCTGCCAGCGCTCTTGCTTCTTCCAGAAATTTTCCGTATCCCTCCCGGAACTGCTCCTCCCTTGTCCCGGCATAGGGCTCAATCTCTGTCCGATTCGACCGACGGGTACATAATTCCATGGGAAAATATTCTTTTATCTCAACTTCGGCGCAGAGTACCTGATCCCATGCCAGATATCGTATCTCGAAATCATTCTGATCCAATATCTTCTTCACGGTATAACGTTTGCGCAGCACCGTTCCCGTCTCCAGTGTCAAAAAACTGTTCATTTTCCGCCTCCCATAAGCAATTCACTCACAGATATTCGTCCCAGGAAAACTCCTCTCCGCAAAGCGGGACAAACAGGTAACTGCCTCTCCCGATCTCGAGCACATCCCCCTTGTGAAGTTCCTGTCTCTCATACACTGCCTGGTTATTCAGATAGATCAGATTTCCACTCTCACCTGGCTGAATTCCAAAGGCGGCAGAGCGAGGGTCAAACGTGAGAATTGCATGCTTCTCCCTGGATACCGTGGCGTCATCCATGATACAGATATCCATGGAAACGGATCTCCCCACGAAATTTCTCCCGGCTTTGATCCGAAACTCCTGACCAAAGTAAATCCCTTTGATACACACCAGCCATCCAACCACAGGTTCCGTGTCCGCAGCTCCATAGTAAGCCAGCGTTTTCTGGGAATCCGCTTCTGCATCCGCATGCGGGGAGGATTGTTCTTCCTCCGAAGGAGACTGTTCACTGCCCCGGATGTCATCCTCCTCATCCTCCTCCGTAAACGACTCCCCGTGAAAAAGGTCCTCCAGATTGCTGTCCTTCTCAGTGATGTCGGGAAAAGACTCTGTCTTTTCAAGGAAATCGCTGTCCGCTCTTCTGGTTTTTCTTTTTTTCCAGAACCAGCCTCTCTTTTTCTTCGGGGAAAGAATGATCACCTCATCCTCCCGTTCCGGCTTCGCAGCGTCTGCCGTTTCCGGAAGCTTTCCTTCCCTTGCACAATGGGGACACTCCTGATACTTCTCCGCATCGTACCAGTGCCCGTTTTCACATCTGACCTTTCTAACCATTTGCCGTATTCCTCACTTCTTTTTGATCATAATAAATGTTGTATTATCTCTCTGCCGGGAGGCATTGAGCTGCACTTTTTCCTCCAGAGCCAGCGCACAGGCCTCCATATTGCTCCGGCTGCACACGATCTCCTGAATCTGCTGTTCCCGGACGTTTTTATACAGCCCGTCGCTGCAAAGAATCAGCACATCCTCCTTCTGCAGGATAAAAGGCTCCCGAAGAATGTCACGGATTCTGATTCCCTTGATCCCCACATAGCTCAAGAGACGTCCGCCTTTTCCGTGCTCCGCCAGATATTCCTTCTGGCTGATTGTTCCCTCTCTGCGCATACGCTCCAGCTTCAGATCATAGTTATGATCTCTGGTCGCCGATACCATCCGGTTTCCCCTGCAAATATAAAGCCGGCTGTCTCCCACAGAACACCAGTAAAGTTTTTCCTCTCTGAGATAAATAAAAACTGCCGTCGTTCCGGTCCGGATATTTTTTTCCTGCCCTTTCCGATAAACGCTGTAATCCATCCGATCGAGTATGTCCAGCATGCTCTCCGCCGGCGCCTCCTCTCTGAAATGTGCGATCTCTCTGGCAAAAATCTGTACGGCAACCCTGCTGGCCAGACTTCCCGCTTCCATACCGCCCATTCCATCACAGACAATGGCAAAAGTGCCTTTCTCGTTCTGAAAAACGCCGAAACAATCCTGCTGTTCCTCCCGATCCCCTATAAGACTTCTGTATGCAATATCCAATTCCGGGATTTTTGCTTTCAATTTCTCTTTCCTCTCTATGTAAGCGTAACCGTTCAGCAACGGTTACCGCATCCGGCCATTAAAAACTGCTTCACATAATCTAAAGCCAGACAGCGATCGCCGAGTAATTGTCCATCTCCGCCTCGCCGCCCCGCTCCAGTACAAGCTTTTCCATCGCCTCCACCCATTCCCGCGGGCTGCGGCTTTTCCGCAATGTTCCGCACATTTCCCGCTCCTCGACATACTCCCAAAAACCGTCGGTGCACAGCAGAACCGCCTGCGCCTTTTTCACCGGATAAGCTTCTGACAGCACATAATAAGGAATCTGTTCTTTTCCTCCAAGCACTGCCGTCAGCTTGTTTCGGTCGGGATGTTTTCGAATTTCTTTTTCCTTTATCTGATGGGCCTGACACAAGGCCTGCGGAACACTGTGGTCATAGGTTCTCTCCCTGATTCTGTTGTGATAAAAAAGGTAGAGGCGAGAATCTCCGGCATGTCCCCATTGCATCCTCTCAGCCTCCACAACCAAAAAAACTGCTGTCGTTCTCATTTTCATCGGTGAGCAGTTCTCCTCCTGGGCGCGATGAATATACTTCTGGGTTCTTGCAAAAAAATTCCGGATCAGAGCCTCCCCGGTCTCCTCACTGTCCACGATATCTTCTGCCGCCTTCACAGCCAGAAGCGCGGCCGCCCGTCCGCCTCCATGACCGCCCAGTCCGTCCGCCGCCAGAAAGCAGCTTCGCGTCTCATTGCCGCCGCTCCACACGGCATCTTCATTTTCGCTTCTCCCGCCTTTGCGGGAAATACTGACACTCTCCATCTTACGCACTGCACTCCATCATCCAGTTTTTACTCGGCGCCTTTTCCGGCGATAACACAGAACACTGTGCGGATCAGAATCTTGATATCCAGCCAGATGCTCCAGTTACAGATATAGGCCGTATCCAGAGATACCACATCTTCAAAATCCGTAATATCACTTCTGCCGTTCACCTGCCACATCCCGGTAATTCCCGGACGGATCGCCATTCTGGCCCGGTGATGCAGCGAATACCGGTTCCACTCGTCAAGTGTCGGGGGACGGGTTCCCACCAGACTCATATCCCCTTTCAGTACATTCCAGAACTGTGGGAATTCGTCCAGGGACGTCTTTCGGATAAACCAGCCGATTCCATGTTTTTTTCCGTCCTCTCCACTTCCAATGATACGGGGGTCATTGTCCGCTTTAAACATCAGTCCCTGCATCTTATTTTTCTTCATCAGCTCTTCCTTACGCTTCTCCGCATCCATATACATACTTCGGAATTTGTAGATCCGGAAAGGTTTTCCATTTCTCCCGATCCTGGTCTGAGAAAAAAAGATCGGTCCCGGCGACTGGATATAAATCATAGGCGCCAGCACAACAGTCAGAACCGCAGTGAACGCAAGTCCCACCAGACTCCCCACAATATCAATTGCCCGTTTGGCAGCCAGCTGAAAAACCGTGGCATTTGCCATACTGTTTGTGAGAACCATATATCCGCCAATACTCTCCAGGTACTGGTTTTTACTTTTCTGTCTGGATTTGACAATACTTCTGTGGACTGTTATGCCCATGCTGGTCAGTTGTTCAAAAAGCGAGTGATACTCAAATTCCAGATCGTCTCCATTACAGAAGATCTCATCCACCCAGTTTCTCATAATATACTCAACCATATTGGTGGAAGACGCTACCACGGGTACGCCATGCACAGACACGCCCTCACCCTCTCCGTCCAGATAAATGATTCCGGAAATCTTGATTTCATAGGCAAGATTTTTTTGAAGGGTTTCAATCATATCCGGAATTTCCGCGCGGTTTCCTATGACGAGCATTGCGCGCTGATGGTTGATTTTTTTGTGATATTTTTTCAGAAATTCTTTCCACAGCTCTCGTTCCGCCCATACGGCTATCACCGCAATCACCGCAAAGGTAAAAAGAATGATTCTGGAAAATTCCGATGAATTTTGAACCGCAAAAAGGCAGATCAAAATCGTACAAACGATAATAATGATCTGCTGTAGTACTGCCCGAAATTCATCCTTTCCATTGCGTCTCATGATCCCTCTGTGATTTTCCGTGAAAAAGAAGGAACAAAAGGTAACCAGTCCTATAAAAATTGCGGTGTTACGGTACAAAGAATCCTCATAAGGATTTGCAAATCCGCTCCGGATGAGATATGCCAGGGCAAAGGACAATTGAATCGTCACCCAGTCCAGAAACATAAAATCTCCATGCTTGATCCAGTGATTTTTTACTTTGCAATACAATTTTTTACTCTCCTGCTATTGCCTTTTCTTTTACTGAATGGTAATTATTTCCTTGCTATGTAATTTCTGCCGTTTCTTAAAGTAAATAACTATAGGAGATTTCTGTTTAAGCTTTTATTTCATCGACAGCGGGAGAAGGCTGACCATTTGTCTGACCAAGAACAGAAATTTTTCCGAGCTTCTCCATCTGAGATTTTTTCAGTTCCATGGAAGGATGGACATACCGTTGAAGCGTGGTGTTTACACTGGCGTGTCCAAGGATTTCACTCAGAGATTTAATGTCGAATCCGCTCTCAATACAGCGGGTTGCAAACGTATGCCGCAGCACATGATAATTGAAGGGTTCAAAACCGTGCGCTTTCAGAATCGCTTTGTATCGGTTCAGATAGCAGCGAGGCTCCATAAAAGTTTCTTTTCCGGTGAGAATAAAACAGGAATTCTGCTTCTGAAAGGTTCGCAGATAAGATAAGGCAAAAGCCGGGAGGGGAATCTGCCTTCTGGAACAGTCTGACTTTGGCTCGTTGAGAATTACTTTTGTTTTTGCCGGTGATTCCTCCGAAAAATTTCTTACACGGATCACTGTGTTGCGCACTTCCAGGATGCCTTCCTCAAAATTGATATCTCCCCACCGGAGCGCGCACATTTCACCGATTCTGATCCCTGCATACAGAGAAATGAGAATTCCCAGATAGGCTGGCTCCGGATGATTCAAAATCACATACTCCAGTCTTTCCTGTTCCGTTCGTGTCAGGATCTTAATCCTGGGTATACTGTTTCTGGGACTTTTGATTGGAATTGAGGCCATTCCTTCTATGCCATTGTTTTCCCCGTATTTCAGAATCAGCTTTAGTACAGACAAAAGATCTGTCACCGTCTTCGGTGAAAGGCCGCCGGTTTGACTGCGTTTCAGTTTTTTCTGGGTAAACTGTTCAATCACTGCAGAATTCAGTGCACTGACATTGATATCTCCAAGGCCCGGGCGAAGATGAGCTTCACACAGATACGAATACTGGGAATACGTCGATTCTTTGACCCTTGTGCTGACGTAATGCAGCCAGGAATCCATCACCTCCTCAAAACGGACGTTTTCGCCGTGTTTATTCTTCGATACTTTCACGGATTCCCGGTCTGTTTGAGCTTTTATCCGTTTGTTTTTGACTTCCTGATACGTTTTCCCGTAAAAATAAAGATAGCGGGCTTTTCCCTGCTCGTCGTGATCATACAAAAGGCGTGCTTCCCACCTCCCATCTTTTCTTTTTCGGATATTTTCACCATGTCTTCCCATAATCACTTTTCCTTTCCGTCAAAAATCTAATAGCCTTAATTATATGAGGTTATTATGACCAGAATTATGACCATTAATGATTCTTCACATAGTTTCTCTTCATGCAAAAGTTTAAAAAAAGGTTAGAAAATCGCCCGCTTTCCGTCTGATTGTATTTGACATATGCTAAGTTTCTGTGCTAATATATTACAAAGTTGGAAGAAAATCTCATTTTTCTCCTTCTCATAGTTATTTACTTTAAGAAATTTACCGCCCATTCTATAAACAAAAATCCCGCAGAGCAGTTTTCTGCTTTGCGGGATTTTTTGAAATTATCCCAAAAAAACACTTTTCATTGCTTTTTGTATCTATTCAATGTCTTCAGAAATATCAGCCTTCCCCTTTCCATTCACACAAATATGTCTTATAGGCTCTTCGCTCCTTTATTTTAAAAAAGTTCCTCTTTTTGGTCTTTTCACGCAAAGTTCATTTACGATTCTTTCCTTCCACTTTTACATGTATTCTGCAGAACCCGACAGACTCCGACGAATTTCAGACCGGATACTGTTCTGAAATCCCGGAGATCTTTTGCCTTGATACCCTGGCCCTGGTATCTGCTCAACCAGTCATACAGCACCCGATTCATCAAATCATACGGAATCCTGCAGGACGCTGCCCTAACCCCAAATCTCAATTCGCTGAGCTCGTTTATATATGATACACGAAATTTAGCGAAAAAAAAACAGCAGAATTCCCCGGAAAAAGCGGTAGAAATTTCTTAAAGTCAAAACCCCGGCCGGTTTTGCGGGGGGGTATGGATTTTGGTTAAGCGACCCCCACAAAGCCGCGGGGGAAAAATAT
>ERZ1090868.126-NODE-126-length-40575-cov-11.302813_pt1 | contig 40575 bp, 27 predicted proteins | sample MGYA00478475_ERZ1090868 | MGnify/ENA primary metagenome ERZ1090868 (study PRJEB33644, sample SAMEA5815747) | chicken gut metagenome | biome: Chicken; feature: Gastrointestinal Tract; material: Caecum | place: Ireland | collected 2019-01-01 | study: A study of the...
ACGATGGTCTCCTCGCGGGATAAGGCACCCGACTTCTCATTGGGGGCTGACCATCTCATTAATTCTGGTTTACGGCCAAAATTCATTTTTTTTAGAATTGTTCACACGGGCCGCGGCATCCCGAAAAACACTCAATCGGATGAGCGGCATCAAAAAACTGCGTTCCTCGACGCAAATAAGAACAATAAGGAGCTCCTATGTGGACGGCCGCACTCTTTGCCGAAGTCGCCGACTCGGTCGGCATGGTCGGCTTTGCCGTGGCGGGCCTTTTCGCGGTTCGCGGACGCAGCATTGACCCAGTGGGCGTTTTCTTTGCCGTCTTTGCCACGGCATTCGGCGGCGGCATCGTGCGCGACCTCCTCCTCGACTTTCGGCCTTTCTACTGGTCGACGCACACGCATTGGATCTGGTTCTGTCTGATCCTCACGGTCTTTAAGCCCGCAATCAACCGCGTACTCGCGAGAAGATTCGAGAACTTCATCATGCAGCTGGCCGACGCTGTGGGTCTGAGCTTCTTTGCGGTTTCGAGCTGCTACCGCGCGGTTGAAGCGGGCGAAGCTCCGATCGTGGCGGTACTCATTGGCGTCGCGACGGGCGTCTTCGGCGGCATGGTCCGAGACGTCTTTACAGGCAAGGTCCCCGCCGTTGTTTCCGACACCAATCCTTACGCAAGTCTCGCCTTTGTCGGCTGCTGGGTGTTTTACTTCATGAGCTACAGCTTCGGCGTCGACCCCATGGTGAGCGGTCCGCTCTGCGTACTCGGCATCATTGCCGTTCGAATGGCGTGCTACCTCGGACTGCCCCTTCGCATCAAGTACTTTTCCGAGTAAACGGTCGTCCAACCTAACGCCAACAACAGACTCTCGGCCAATCAACAAAAGCCGCAGGCTCTTTTTGAGAATCCCTGCGGCTTTTCAGTCCGATCTCTACACCGAACCAACGAACATCAGTTGCGGCGATCATCCCGGCGATCGCGCCGATCATCGCGCCTGTCGTCCCGGCGATCGCGTCTTTCGTCACGTTTGTCGTCGCGCCGATCGTCCCGTCTGTTGTCACGGCGGTCATCACGCCTATCGTCTCGGCGATCGTTGCGCCGATCGTCGTTCCGCGGTTTGCGGCCGCGCTGCTTGCGCCAATCGCGTCCGGCCCTCTCTTCGTTGTAGCGCCAGCGAAGCTCCTTTTGCCACTCGTCGCGCGTGTAGCGCTTGCCGTCTTCACGGTCGTAGTAGTACTTCCCGTCCCAACGGCCTTCGTCCCGGTTCTTCTCGAACCACTCGCGCTCCTTTCTGTCGCGAATGCCCTGGAGGATCCCGCTGAAAATATCGCCCTCGGCAGCATACGATGCGGCGGGAAGAACAGCGAGCGCGGCAGCGGCGACCAGGAACGTTCTGCGGTTGGTCATGGTTATCCTCCTTTTCTTCGCAGAGGGCGAAGAAGTTTCTCTCATTGCGGCAACCTCTCCGAGGCAACCGTCCTCAATAGGAACGGCACCTCAAGATCAACTTCATCAAGACCCATATTAGGCGCTCAAAAACGCTTAAGCGATCATCAAAACGGATCTTTTCTCAACTTTGCCTTTCTTTTCGATTCCGTTCGGACGATTTGCTTTTCTTACTTCCTTCCCTCCGACACGCGAAGCACGCCAATTCGTCCGGTTCAAGGCGTTCCTTTGTCCAGCAGAGCAGGATTGCCGCCGCAGCGAGCATCGGCACCCGGCTCCAATACGCACAAATCCTGCCGTGCGCCACCACCCAAAATGCCTTCGCCTGTGCTAGTTTTCTTCGAATCCGTCTTGAACCCGCATTGAAGCCGCTGCCGCACTGAAGTGCTCGCGAATTCTCACAGCAAGATCCCTCGAGCTTTCAATTGGCCGGCGCTCGGCCCCAACCCATTCAAAGGAGTTTTTCCGATGTCCTTTGCGAGCATCATGAAGCCCAAATCCGTCGCCGTGATCGGCGCCTCCACCCGCGCGCATACGATCGGCTCGGACCTGATGAAGCGTCTCGTCGAGTACGGCTTCAAAGGCAGCATCTACCCCGTCAACCCCAAGGGCGGCGAAATGCTCGGCCTCAAGGTGATCCCGACCGTTGACGAACTGCCCGACGGCGTGGACCTCGCCGTCGTGATCGTCAACGCCCAGCGCGTGCTCGACACGGTCGACGCCTGTGCGCGCCGCGGCATCAAGGGGCTCGTCGTGATCTCCGCGGGCTTCAAGGAAACGGGAGCGGAAGGCCGCGCGCTTGAAGAAGCGCTCCTAGAGCGCGTTCGCAGCCACGGCATGCGCATGGTGGGCCCGAACTGCCTCGGCGTCGTCAACACGCACCCCGACGTGCGTCTCGATGCGTGCTTTGCGGAAAGCCTCCCCGAGCGCGGCGACATCGGCTTCGTCTCGCAGTCGGGCGCCCTCGGCGGCGGCATTCTCAATATTCTGAAGGACCTCAACCTCGGCTTCGCGCAGTTCGTCTCGATCGGCAACCAGGCCGACATCAATGCGGAAACGGCACTCGAAAACTGGGAAAACGACGACGATGTGAAGCAGATCCTGCTTTACATGGAATCGATCGCCAATCCGGCGAACTTCCGCAAGCTCGCCGAACGCATCTCGAAGAAAAAGCCGATTCTTGCTTTGAAGGCGGGCCGCAGCGCCGCCGGCGCGAGCGCGGCGAGTTCGCACACGGGTTCGCTTGCCGGCGCCGACCGCGCCGCCGACGCGCTTTTGAAGCAGTCGGGCGTCATTCGCGAGCTCGGTCTTCGCGAACTTTTCTCGACCGCCAAGGTCTTCTCGAACTGCCCGATTCCGAAAGGCAACCGCGTCGCGATCGTAACGAACTCGGGCGGCCCCGGCATCATGGCAACCGACGCCGTCGTCTCGCACGGCATGGAAATCGCGCAGCTCACGGACGAAACGAAGGCAAAGCTCAAGAGCTTCCTCCCTGCCGCCGCTTCGGTGAAGAACCCCGTCGACATGATCGCTTCGGCGCCGATCGAGCACTACCGCCAGACGGTTGAAACGGTGCTCGCCGACCCGAACGTCGACATGGTCATGGTGATCTACCTGCCCTTCCTCGGGCTCGCCGACACGGATGTGGCCGACGCGCTCATGGAAATCAAGGCCGCGCACCCCGAGAAGCCCATCGTCGGCGTCTTTATGACGACGAGCCGCTTCTTCGCGGAACTCGCCGACCGTCACGTTTCGGTGCCCTTCTACATGTACGCCGAAGAAGCGGTCGACGCGCTTTCGCGTCTTGACATGCAGCGCCGCTGGATCGAGCGCCCCGTGGGGCAGATCCCCGAACTCGCCGTTGACGCCGAACGCGCCCGCACGATCTTCAAGGCCGCCGCAGCCGAAGGCCGCAAGGAACTCACGACGCGCGAATCGCTCGAAGTGCTCGACGCCTACGGCGTTCGCATCTGCCGCAGCGGCATGGCGAAGACCGTCGACGAAGCCGTCGAAATAGCCGAACGCATCGGCTTCCCCGTTGTCATGAAGATGACCTCAAAGACCACCTCCCACAAGACGGACGTGGGCGGCGTTCGTGTCGGAATCCGCTCGGCCGAAGCGCTTCGACGCGAATATGCCGACCTCGTTGAAAAGCTTGAAGCAAAGGGGCTTCTTGACGGTCTTGAAGGCGTCCTCATCCAGGAAATGGTCGAAGGCAAGCGCGAAATGGTCTGCGGCATCGCTTCGGATCCCCAGTACGGTCCCATGGTGATGTTCGGCCTCGGCGGTGTCTTCGTCGAAGTGCTGAAGGATGTCGTCTTCCGCCTTGCGCCTTTGACTGACGTCGACGCGGCCGAAATGGTGCGCAGCGTCAAGGCTTTCAAACTCCTTCAGGGTGCTCGCGGCACAACGCCCGCGCAGATCGACCGCGTGGAAGAGACGCTCTTGCGCATCTCTCGGCTTGTCAGCGATTTCCCGGCCGTGAAGGAACTCGACATCAATCCGCTCATGATTTCGGAAAAGTCGGGTGAACCGATCGCGGTCGACGGCCGTATCGAAATCGACGCCGCCAAGCTCTCGTAAGCCTTGGCCCGGACCTGTTCCGGATCGACGGCTCACATCAGCCGCGATCCGGCGCAGAGCCCGCACTGCCCGCCGTCAGAAGCCGTCGGCGGGCATTTTCATGAGCGCAAAGCGCGCCACTATCTGCCGACTCTCTCAAGGTTTCCCGTCATGTTTGATCCCGAACGCTTCCAGCTCTACGACGCCGAGCGCAGGCTCATGCTAGCCGTTATGCCGCTTACGCGCGAAGAGGCGCTTGCCCAGATACCGGGCGAGTTTGTCGTAGGCGATCGACTCCTCGCCAAGCGTCTCGGCGTCGAAGCCGTGCCGGAAGACGTCATGAACGCGCGGTTCAGCGAATTCGCGGCCGAGCCCGAAGAAAAAATTCTTCGCCTCTGGATGAATGCTTCGGAAAATGCCGACAGCTGCGACATTTTTGTGTCCCCCTTTGACGCGCTCCCAGATGCGGGCGGTGCACCCGACTGGAGCCTCAAAAGCTGCGGTTTTTTCTTGGGCGACATCGCCGTGTTCTCAGAATGGATCGCCACGATTTACGGCGTAGAAACACCCGAAGAGCTTCGCCGCGTCACTTCGCGTTTTCTCTCGCGCGACCTCGAGCGCATGGTGCGTGCCGTGAAGCTCTTTGATCTCGCTGAAAACAAAGAAATTGCCTGCTGGCCGATCCTGCATGACAACCCGCTTCGCGCTTTCAGCGCCGCGAGCGAAAGCTACCCCGAGATTCGTTACGACGATGACGATTTCGACATACACCTGAAGCCCGAAGCGCTCGGCAGCTGACATCGGCGTATAAAAATCCCGCTTCCTTCGGACGATGTCCTCGAAAAGCGGGATTTTTTTTCTCCGAACGGCCGGCCGTTACGACACGTTCGAAAGCACGCCTTTTGTTGAGATTAACCGCGCGCCTTCAAGACAGCAGCCATCGCCTTAGCGACGTAGCCCACGTTGCGATGATTGAGGCCTGCGACGCAGATGCGGCCGTTGCGAACGCCGTAGACGGCAAACTCTTCGCGCAGGCGGTCCATCTCTTCGGGCGTGAGACCCGTGAAGGAGAACATGCCCTTCTGCTTGGTCGCAAACGACAGATCCGCGCCTTCGGCTTCACCGGCTTCGGCAAGCGCACGGCGCATTTCGCAGATGCGGTCGTGCATTTCGACAACGTCCTTGAACCAGCGCTTCTTGAGTTCGGGGTCGCCGAGCACTTCGGCAACAACGTTTGCGCCGTGAGCGGGCGGGTTCGAGTACTCGGCGCGCACGAGCGCCTTCAGAATCGAAGTCGCCACCTCGGCTTCGCGCTTGTCGCCGCAGACGACATGGAGCGCACCGACGCGTTCGCCGTAGAGCGCGAAATTCTTCGAGCAGGACGTGGCCGCCATGAAACGGATGCCGCTCTCGGCAAAGAGGCGCATCGCAAAGGCATCTTCCTCAAGGCCGTCGCCAAAGCCCTGATAAGCCATATCAAGCAGCGGCAACAGATCGCGCGCCTTCACGACTTCGAGAACCTTGCGCCACTCTTCGTGCGAGAGGTCGACGCCCGTCGGATTGTGGCAGCAGGCGTGGAAAAGAACAAGTGAACCCTCTTCGACTTCGTTGAGTGCAGCGATCATCGCTTCAAAGTCAACGCCGTCCTTTGCGGCATTGAGGTACGGATACTTGGAGACCGTGAGTCCGGCGCCCTTGAAGATCGCGATGTGGTTGCCCCAGGTCGGATCGGAGACGACGGCCTTGGCAACGCCGAGGTACTGATGCGCAAACGCGGCGCCGAGCTGCAGCGCCCCCGTGCCGCCGAGTGTTTGGATCGTCGTGATGCGGCCTTCAACGACGGCGGGCGAGGCTTCTCCGAAAACGAGGCGCTTGACGGCCTCGCAGAACTTCGGAATGCCCGACATCGGCATGTAGCCGTGAGGAAGCTTCTTTTCCGAGAGCCGCGTTTCGGCTTCCTCCACAACATCAAGAAGCGGCAGATTGCCCGCTTCGGTCAGGTAGCAGCCGACGCCGAGATTCACCTTTTCCGGACGCTCGTCGGTCTTGAAAAGTTCGTTGAGGCCGAGAATCGGGTCGTCCGGCATGGGGTCAAGGTGTTGAAAAACCTTTTCGAGTAGGGACACGATGATTTCTCCTTTTCTTGATCAATTCGGTAGTGCGGTCGGAGGCTGCTGAGCAAAGCTCTGCCGCTGCGGGCGGAAACAACGCAACGAACACTCCTGGCCGAGGGGATTGGAAAACTATAACCCGATGCGGACCGACCTAAGCCGCCTATCGTGACGGAGTACATGCACAGAGCGGCGCATTTGCAAAGGATTCTTGACGTTTTACGCGCAGAATCAGGCTTTTTAACTAGCTTTCGGACAACACGTCCGCACTCGTTCGCACCGACACAACACGCCGCGCCGCAGTTCCCGAACAAAGCGAACGCCCGCATATAAAGGGTTTTCACTTATTTCTTTTGACTGATATTCGATCATCGCCTTGCTTTTCCAAGCTTTCATACGTATTATCCGCCTACCTCAATACGAATCATTCTCGTTTTTATTATCAAATAAATCATGACTGTCTCTCACCGACTTCGCCGCCCGACACCGATCATGCTCTCGCTGCTTTCTGCCGTCGCAGCACTCGGCGCGGCTTCCGCTCACGCTGCGGATGCCGCACCGACTGCAACCGATGCCGGCGAAGCAGTTATTTCGCTCGACGCCGTCAACGTCACGGCGGAGGTTCTCAAAATCAACGTGCTTCCGGAAGAAACGCCGCAGTCCGTTGCAATCATTGAAAAGCAGGAGCTCGAAGAGAAAGTCCTTCGCAAGGTCGACGACGCGCTTCGCTACACGCCGGGCTTTGTCAATCCTTACGGCGCCGACTACGACACCAACTGGATGCGCATGCGCGGCTTCCAGGTAACAACGCTCGTTGACGGCCAGACGCAATACCAGGAAGGGTACTTCGACACGACGATCGAGCCCTTCGGGCTTGAGGCGATCGAAGTGATCTCGGGGCCCGCCTCGGCACTTTACGGCGATTCGCAGCCGGGCGGCGTCGTCAATCTTGTTACGAAAAAGCCCACAAAAACCCCTCAAAAGACCGTCACGCTTACGGGCGGCTCCCAGAGCTTCGTTCAAGGGGGCTTCGATATTTCAGACTTTGTCACCGAAGACGGCTCGCAGCGCTACCGTCTCGTTGCCATGGCCAACCGTGAGGATTCGTTCGTCAACGGCGTCAACGGCTGGCGCGCCTACGTCGCACCGAGCTGGACGATCGACATTTCCGAAAAAACGTCGCTTACGCTCATGGCGAGCTACCTCAAGGACAAAAAGACTCCGAGCGCAGCCTTCACGCCCGCCTGGGGAACGGTTGTCGATCGCAATGGCAGCAAAATCCCCTACGGCACGAATTACGGCGATCCGGAGCACGACGTCTACGACAAGGATCAGGCGAGCTTCGGCTGGGAGTTCCGCCATGCCTTCAACGATCGTCTCGAATACAAGCAGAGCTTTACCGTCAAGCACACGGACCTCTACTTCCGAACGACGGCCGCTTATGGGTCCCTTGACACCGCCGCCGGCCCCTCGGCGAACGGTCTTTACCGCGCCACGCTTTTGAACGACGGCACGCAGACGAGCTTCACCTTCGACAACAACCTGACGGGCACGTGGAAGACCGACGACTTCGACACCGTGCTGCAGCTCGGCTTCGACTACCAGCACCATCGCAACAAGTGGGACGGCAACGGTCTCGGCGTTGCCATCGAGAATGCCGATCCCTTCAACCCGTCGCACAGCGGCATGCCTTCGGACAGCGAACTCAAGCTCTGGGGCAACGAGATCAAAAAGCGCCAGCTCGGTCTTTACACGCAGGCGCAGACCGTCTGGAACGATACGATTCTTCTTAAGGGCGGCATGCGCTACGACTTCGTCAAAATCGACGCGACGAACGAAAATCCCGATTCGATCAACGCCTCCGACAAGCTTGACGAAGGGCAGCTCTCCTGGAACGCAGGCGTCATGTATTTCGGTCCCTTCGGCATTTCTCCCTACCTCAACTACTCGGAGGCCTTCTTCACGAATGCTTCGATGGCACAGGTCGGGGGCTACCTGCCCGGAACCTACGGCTACTACATTTACGAGCCCGTAGAAACCGAACAGCTCGAGGCAGGCGTGAAATTCACGCCCGACTGGCTCGACGGCTACGTCAACATCGCGTGGTTCCGCTTGAAGCAGAAAAATGCGCTCGCGCAGTCCGTGATCGGCGGCATTCTTGCGCAGTCGCAGGTCGCGCAGAAAGAGTCGACGGGCATCGAATTCTCGGTGAATGCAGCACTCACGGACAACCTGCGTCTTAACGCCGCCTACACGTACCAAGAAGTCACAAAGCCCAAGTACCAGGACGCCTTCGGCAAGTGGCACGACGAGGCCGAACTCTCGCCCAAGCATGTCGCCTCTGCGTGGCTCTCCTACAACTTTGCCGATTTCGGGCTCCCGAATCTCACGATCGGCAACGGGATCCGCTTCCTCGGCTCGACCCACGACACGTACTATCGACACAAGGTTGATTCCGCAACGCTTTGGGACGCCAACGCCGTCTACACGTACGACCGTCACTGGAAGTTTATCGCCTCCGCGTCGAACATTACCGACCACCGCTACGTGGCAGGCTGCGACTGGAACACGGCCTACTACGGCGAAGGCCGTGTCGTTCGCGGCACGGTGAGCTACAGCTGGTAGCCGTCTGTCGGGAACCGGGGCCGATCTTCTCCGCTTTCGGCCTTTTGATCAGGGCGCTGCGGCACGTTCACAAACAGGCCGCAGCGTCACCACTATTTTCTAATTCGCTTCGCCGGGGCGAGCTCACAAAGCGCAAAAATGCTGCGGCAACCATTTCATGCTTGAGATTGAAGACCTTCGAGTCGTTCGAGACGGTCGAACGATTCTCGACATCGATCATTTGTCGATTCCGACCGACAAACTCACGGTCGTGCTGGGCCACAACGGCAGCGGAAAATCAACGCTTGCAAACGTCATCGCCGGCCTGACAAAGCCCGAAAGCGGCACAGTCATGCTCGAAGGCGTCGACATTTTTTCGCTTTCCGAAAAAGAACGGGCTGGCGCAATCGCCTTTTTGCCGCAGAAGCTCCCCGCCTCCGCGGGTCTTACCTGCCGCGAGCTCGTGCGGCTCGGCCGCTACCCCTACCGAGGTCTTTTCGGCCGCTGGCGCAAGGACGACGAAAGAGCGGTGGACGAAGCGCTTGCCGCCACGGATACCTCGCGCTTTGCCTTCGCCTGTGCCGATGAACTCTCCGGGGGGGAACGTCAGCGCGTTTGGATCGGCATGCTGCTCGCGCAAGCCTCGCCGCTCATGATTCTCGACGAACCGACTTCCGCGCTCGACGTCAAGCACCAGTACGGCGTTCTCGGTCTTTTGGAAAAACTCAACCGCACTGCCTCGCGCGGCGTCATCACGATCATTCACGACATCAACCTTGCGCTTCGATACGCGACGCACGTCGTGGCGCTCAAGGGCGGCAGGTTGCTCTTTGAGGGCGGCCGTGACGTGCTCGCCGACGAGGCAAACCTCCGTTCGCTCTTTGAGACGGATCTGCGTCTCTTTGACCATCCGCATCCGCCCGCAGAACACTGTTCGACGAACCTCAAAGTGGCGGTTGTATGCGAATGAACAATCTTTTTTCCTTCAGGCGCTCTTCGTCAAACGCCGTGAATGCGCCCGGGCGGCGAAAGTTCCTCGCCGCGGCGCTTCTCTGCGCCTTCTTTTCCACGAAAGCGGAAGCGATTGGACCGAGCGAAGCCGGTCGCCCGGCACGTCGCATCCGCGACAGCCGCGGCGAGCACGTCTTTCCCGCGACGCCTTCGCGCGTCGTGGCGCTGCAGTGGGATCTCCTTGAAAACCTGATTGCGCTCGGCATCCGTCCCGTCGGTGCCGCCGACACCGCACCCTGGCGTCAGTGGGTGCGCACGCCTGCGCTCCCCGAGGGCATCGCAGACGTGGGCACGCGTGCCGAACCCAATATCGAGCGCATTGCGTCACTCAAGCCCGACCTCATACTGATCGGTCCCACACAGCTCGACCGGCTGCAGATCCTTGGAAAGATCGCACCCGTTCTCTGTTTTGAGAACGCTAAAAAAGAGGCGCCTCTCGGGCAGGCCGAAGGAACCATTGCGAATCTGCTCGCGCTTGGCAGACTCTTCGAGCGAGAAGCGAGGGCGCAAGCGCTCGTTATGCGAATTGATGAAACGCTTGCGCGCTTGGGCGAAGAGATCCGTCATGCGTTCGGCGGTGCGCCTGCCGTTCAGGTGATCCGATTTTCCGGTCCGACAACGCTTTTCGTTTACACATCCAATTCCATTGCGCACTACGCGCTCGAAAAAATGGGCATCCGCCAGCCGCTCGATCTGCCGGCAGCCGATTACGGGCTCACTCAACTTCGAATCCGCGACTTGAAGAACCTCGAAGAGGCTTACGTCATCTATGTGCGTCCCTTTGCCATGGAAAAGAAAGTTCTCAATTCGATTCTCTGGCGCGCGACGCCCTTTGCAAGAAAGGGACGCGTCGCCGCCGCCGAACCCTATTGGAGCCACGGCGGCGCGCTGTCGATTCTTGCGACGGCCGAATCGATCTGCCATGCGCTTTTGACGCTCGCGCCGGATAGCGGCGGCATCCACCGAAAGGAGGCGGCATGACTGCGGCAAAGATCGCCCGAAATTCAAGTTCTCGCTCACGGCCCTTTGTCCGTCACGCGCGAGCGTTCCCGTGGCTCGTTCTCGCGCTCTTAGGCACCGGTCTTTCAATTCGGGTAGAGAACCCCCTCGGCGCAAAAGAACTCATCGAGCTTCTCATGGATCCGAGCCGCGCGGAGAGCTTCGACGCCTTCTACTACGCTTACGGAACGCTGCCGCGTCTGGCTGCCGCACTGCTCGGCGGCGCCATTTTGGGATTGACCGGAGCGCTTTTGCAGCAGCTGACGAATAATCCGATGACCTCGCCCATGACGCTCGGCACATCTGCGGGCGCCTGGCTTGCAATCGTTCTTGCTTCTGCGTTTGCGCCCGCACTCACGGGGGACGGTCTTGCATTTGCTGCTTTCGCAGGAGGACTCACGGGATTCGGACTCATTGCCGCCATTGCCGGACCGCGCGGCATGACGGGTTCTGCGCTCGTTATTGCCGGCATGGTCGTCAATTTGCTTTTCGGCGCCGTCGCCGCAGCAGTGCTCCATCTGAAGAGCGATTTTGTTTCCAACATCTTTCTTTGGGGTGCAGGCGACCTCGCGCAAAACGGCCGGGATGGCGTCAGCTGGCTGGCTTGGCGAACGATCCCCGTGATGGCGGCCCTTATCGCCTTTGCGCCGCGTCTTCTCGCACTTCTTTCGCTCGGCGAAGAGGGCGCACGCGCACGCGGCCTCGCCGTGCAGCCGGTATTTGTTTCGCTCGCTTTTCTGGGCGTCTGGCTCGCCTGCTCGTTTGTGACGCTCGCAGGCGTCATCAACTTCACGGGACTCATTGCCCCCAATATCGCGAGGTCCCTGGGCTGGCGCTCGCCTCGCTCGCAGCTCGTCGCGAGCGCGCTTATCGGCAGCGCCCTCTTGTGTGCAACGGACGGCATCGCGGTGCTTCTCGGCGCTCTTACCGAGTCGATCGTTCCGACGGGCGTCATCGCGGCGCTTTTGGGAACCCCCGTCTTCATCGCTTATCTTCTTCGCGCCCAAACCGGGTTCAGAGAGAATCCGCAGGAGTGCATCGGCATCGAACGAACGGTGCATAAGGGCGCAATGCGCCCGTCAGGGAAGGGTCCCGAGGCGTTTTCGGGCTTGGTCAGAATGCTTTGGCCGATCGCAGCAGCGCTAGCGCTCGTCGCCGGGCTCACCCTCTTTTTGAACGCTTCGACCGAAGGCTGGCGCTGGGAAGCCGCGAGCGAGCAAGCGCTCGCGCTGCGGCTGCCTAGACTTGCAACCGCCCTTTTCGCCGGCGCCTCGCTCGCCGCGGCCGGCGTGATCTTGCGGCGCCTCGTCGGCAACCCTTTGGCCAGTCCCGACATCCTCGGCGTCACCTCGGGCGCCACTTTTGCCGTCGTTGCGGCGGCGACCTTCTGCGGCGCGGGCGTAGGTTCCGATGCTGGATCGTCAGTGCAGTGGGCGTTTGCTGGAAGCCTGGCCGTGTTGGGCGCCATTCTCGTGCTCGCCAAGCGCACCCATTTTTCACCCGTGCTCGTCATTGTTCTCGGAATCGCCGTTTCCTCCCTTTTTGACGCCTTTACGGCCTTGATGCTTTCGCGCGGCACGATGGACAACTATTTCATTCTCCAGTGGCTTTCGGGGTCGACCTACAAAGCTACGAGCGAAAGCGCCGAGCGCCTCGCCTTCGCCTTCGCCATACTTGCCGCCCTTGCGTTTGCAGTCTCAAGAAGCCTCACGCTTCTTTCGATCGGGCGGGACTTTGCCGCTTCGCGCGGTCTTTCCGTCAAAGGCATGACGGCCATCCTGCTCCTTCTATGCGCCCTGCTCTGCGCTTCAGCGACAGCCACTATGGGCCCTGTCGCCTTTGTCGGACTCGTTGCGCCCCATCTCGCCGTGCTCCTCGGTGCAAGGACCTGTACCGAAGAGCTCGTTACAGCCGCATTAGCGGGCGCCGCACTCACGGCTTCTGCCGACTGGCTCGGCCAAATGTTGATTGCGCCCGCACAGATCCCAGCGGGCACGCTTGCCGCGATCGTCGGCGCGCTTTATTTCCTCGCGCTCCTTCTCAAAGCGCGTCTCTGCCGCGGAGCAACTCGATGACGTTTGAGCGGGACTTTTCCTCATTTGAGCTTCTTCGGCATGCTGCGCCTCGCATGCTGATGTCGCTTGTCGTCATGTCCTACCTCGTTGTTGACGGACTCCTCGTCAGCCGGTATCTGGGAACAGCCGCACTTGCCTCGATCAGTCTGAGCTATCCGATCATTTCTTTTCTGATGGCATTCGGCGTTATGACTGCGAGCGGCTCCGGCACCTGTGCGGCGCGTTCGCTTGGCTCGGGCAAACCCAATGAGGCGCGAACGTTGCTCGCGACCGCTCTATGCACGAACGGCTCTTTCGGTCTTCTTTTGGGCGGCATATCGTTCGCCTTCCTGCCCGTCATTTTCGAAAGAATCGGCATGCCGGCCGAAGCGAGAGATCTTGCAGCGACGTACATGCGCATTCTTCTCGCAGCAGCGCCGCTCTTTTTGCTGAGTTTTGTCGTTCAGACTTTTCTCACGGTTTGCGCCCGTCCCAAAGACGCACTTCTCGTTGCCGCCGTATCGGGCGTCGTGAATGCTGCAGCCGACTGGTTCGCGCTAAGTATTCTCGGCACAGGCATCGAGGGCGCGGCCTGCGCCACCGTCCTTTCGTGGGTGACTGCGGTGCTCTTTGGGCTTGTCCTCCTCGCGCGCCCGCAGTGTGCCGCGTCGCTTCGCTTCGTAAGGCCTTCTCTCAGAAAGCTCCCGGCAATTTTCCGAACGGGCGGCTTCGAATTTACCTCGAATCTTTGCGGCGTCTTTACGCTCTGGTTTTTCAACCGCGCCTTCTTGGCCGAGCTCGGCGTTGACGGCGTAGCCGCCCTCTCGGTCGCAACGTTTACGGTTTTCGTCTTCAACGCCGCCTATCACGGGTACTGCGAAGCCGTTGCGCCGATTGTTGCTTACAAATCGGGCGCGAACGACCGCCGCGGTGTCCTTCAAACGCTGCGCAGAGCACTTTTTGCCGCGCTCTGCCTTTCGCTGTCGGCTTACATGTGTTCAAGTGTCGCAGGCAGCGCGGTCTTCGGCTATTTCGCCGCAGAGAACACGACTGTCATCGCTCTTCTGAAAGTCGCCTATCCGATTCAGGCTCTCTCCCTTCTCTTTTTGGGGCTCAATCTCTTTCTCACGTACGCGCTCGCCGCGCTCGCTTTCGGCGGATGCGCCTCGGCCGTTTCGCTTTTGAGAACGTTTATATTGCCGTGCGCGGCGATTGCGGTTCTGCCTGCTGCTGCAGAAGCGATCGAGTCCTCGGGGCTTGCGCAGCTCGTCGAGCTGAGCGCGTCTCCGCTTTGGTTTGCCGTACCGTTCGCCGAACTCGTGACGCTTTTCGCAGCAGGCGCGCTTCTGTTTGCAAAAGCAAAGCTGCCTCAACCGACAGGCTTTGGTGCCTGAAAACTGCATTTTGCTTGCATAGGAACTGCGGCCGCTCAAGCGTTCGGGCCGCAGTCCCTGCTCTCAATTGCGTGCGATCACTCCTGCCAGTACGCTTCGTAAAACTCGAAAGTCGAATCAAGCATCGGACGGAAATTTTTGAGATGCCTGTTCACCGCGGCAAGGTTGTTCTCGTAAGTGAGAAAAACCGCCGGCACGTCGTTCCAAATCATCTTCTGCGCTTCGCCGTAGGCAGCAAGGCGCTTTTCGATATCCGTTTCGGCCATCCCGCGGTCGAGCGCCGCATCCATCGCCGGATTGTTGTAGTAGCTCGTGTTGCCGAGCTTCGGCGGCGCTTCACGCGAGTCGAAAAGCGGACGAATGCCCCAGTCGGGTTCGGCGGTGGAATTCGACCAACCGATGAGGTAAAGGCGCACAGGCGCCGTCTTCGGATCCGGGTGGCTGTCGACCAACGAAACGCGCTGCCCGGACTCCAATACGCGGGTTTCGGCCTGAATGCCTACCTGTCGAAGTTGCTGCTGCAGGAACTGGACCGCCTTGGCGTTCGTCGACGTATTGAAGGCAGCCCAAATTTGCGTGCGGAAACCGTTCGGATAACCCGCTTCCTTCAAAAGTTCTCGTGCCTTTTTCGGGTCATACGGCCAGGGCCCGAGCTTGAGGCCGCCGGGCACTTCCGGCGGCTGCACGCCCGTCGCAGGTCGCGAAAAGCCGCCGTACACAACCTTGCAGAAAGCATCCTTGTTGATCGCATAAGCGATCGCCTGACGAACGCGAAGGTCGTTCAAAGGTTCGGCAAGCGTATTGATTGCGAGATAACGCTGCTGAATCGACGGCTTCACGATCGCAACCGCCTGATCGCTTTCGTTCACGCGTCCCATGAGTTCGGGCGGCATGGCGTGAACGTAGTCGGCCTCGCCCGTCAAAACCATCTGTGCGCGGGTGCTGTTTTCGGGCACCGGCAGCCACCGGATGCCATCGAGCTTCGGAAGTCCAGCGATGCGGTAGTTCGGATTCTTCTCTACGACGAGACGCTCGCTCGGATTGAATTCTTTGAGCACGTAGGGGCCCGTACCGCAGGCGTTGTGAGCGAGCCCGTCGCTGCCGAACTTTTTAATGGCGCTCGGGCAGATCATTTGTCCCGTGCCATTTGCAAGACGCGAAATAAAGGTCGACATCGGCGTTTTGAGGATGAACTTAACGCGATACTTGTCGAGCACTTCGACGCGGTCGATGAAGCCGAAGAACGTCCTGCGCGAAAGCGCGTTCTTCGGATCGAGCACGCGATCGAAGTTGACCTTGACGGCCTGAGCGTCAAATTCCGTGCCGTCGTGAAATTTCACGCCCTCACGAAGCTTAAACACATACTCGAGTCCGTTCTCGCTCACCTCGTAAGACTCGGCGAGCTGCGGCTGCGGCTCGAGCTTGTCGTTAAAGGCGTAAAGACCTTCGTAGAAAGACTTTGCGACGTTTCGAGAAAGCGCATCGCCCGCGTCGTAGGGATCGAGCGTCGTGAAACCCGTCGCCACCGCTACCGTAATCGTTCTCGCTGCCGCGGTGCCGCAAGCCAGAAGTGCGGTCAAGGCCATGCCGGCAGCTATGCCCGCAGCCACACGCCCGAACGGCGGGCAGCGGCGTGGCAATTGTTGATCGCTTTGGACGATTGGGCGCGCAACGTTCCTTGCGCTTTTGTTGCGAACGGTTTTCATAGATATTCCTCTTGCCTTGATTGATCGGAAAGGCTTTGCGTGCGTTTCGTTTTTTGTATGCGGGTGTTTGAGCCGAGTTGCAGGAGCACCCGATTTCGAGCGTAGCGGAGCGGCTCACGGCGGTAAACACCGCTACGATGTTGCTCCTAAGAAGCACGCCCGAGTGCGGTTGGTCGGACGCAATGAAACACATAATTCCGTCAAAACAGTTGTCAAATCGCAGTTTTTCACGGCCATTTAGCGCTAAAAGCGCCACAAAGAGAACGTCTTGCATCAAAGCTTCGTATGTTCTCGAGTTGTGCTGCGGCGCGTTCGCTCGGTTCCGGCAAAACGAATTAAGCTCGCGGCCACTCTTGCACGATCTGCTCGCTCGGTCTTCTTTTGGAGAGCGAATCTCTTGCCTGTCTTTTTCGAACGAATCGACGTGGCCGCGGAAGCGAAGTCCCGCTGTGCCATGTATGCGCCTGTTCCCCGCAGCAGCATCGCTCTTGAAGCTGTATTTTTGCTGTCCAGACTTTTCTCGCGGTTTGCGTGCGACCTAAAGAACCGGCAAAGATGCAGACATATCGCATCTACGGCTATAGTCCCGGAAGGATAGGCGCTAAATTGGACCCGTTTGACAATCCACTCATAGTGAGTGAACGACGCCTCATTATTTTTTGACCGTTTCCTTCGCTCGTAATCGTCGTCCCTGATCATGCTGCTCCCCTCGACTGCGCACCAGAAGCCGACAATGCCGTCGCGCGGCGCCCCGAACGGTTGTAGGCGCGTTTTCGGAGCTTTGATACGTGTTCTCCAAGTCCGGCTGAGACAGACGGCGCTCCTTGTCTGCCTCCTTTTGTTTGCGCCCGCTTCAGCGCCAGCGAATACGCAGGCCGCGGCAACGCTGAACAGCCTTTCCGTGCTCGCCTCGCCTGAGGAAATGCCTGCAGAGATCAGAGTAGGTTTGCAGTCGACGCTCGACCCGGAATTTCTGGTCGAGTCTTTTGCAACGACGATGCGCCGCCTCCGATCGCTCTACCCGAAAACCGTCTTCCGAACGACACTCTATTCGGCAGCGGAACTTGCCGACGTTGTCGAGAACCGCAAAGTCGACATCTTCTTTGCCGACGGGGCTCTCTTCAGCCTGCTTTCGCTCGAGCACGGAGCGCAGCAGCTTGCCTCGCGCGTCTCGCCCTATGCCGAAGATCCGACCAAGGCAGCAAGCTTCACGATTGTGGTGCCGATGGAAAGCACCATACGCACGCTCGCCGACCTCAGGGGAAAACGAATTGCTGCCGAAGACCGCAGCGACTTTTCCACGTGGCAGCTCTTCGAAGGTCTCATGACCAAGGAAAAGCTCGCCGACGAGGACTGGGACCGCAACGCCGTCTTTACGAAATTCGCCTTCCCCGACCCAATTCTCCTTGCGCAGGAAGGTCGAGCGGACGCGGCGGTCATCAAGGCGTGTACCTATGAAAAGATGATCGGCACGCGCGCGATCGAACCGGGCGCTTTTCGCGTTGTAAACCTTCAGCCCGCCGTTGCGGGATTTTCCTGCCGGCGCTCGGCCCCCCTCTTTCCGGACGTTGTGATGGGCATTGCCAAAGGCGTGGACGCGAAAACAACGAGCGCACTCGCCGTGGCGGTTCTCACCGCACCGAAGTCCCGCGGCGGCTACTACTGGCGCATAGCAAGCGACTTCTCTTCCGTGCGCGACCTCTACCGAACCCTCGGCATCGGTCCCTACCGCTACCTCAAAACCACGACCTTCGAGGCGCTCTGGAACACCTACAAAACACCGATTCTCGCCGTGCTCGCGACGATACTGCTTCTCGCGCTCCATTCGCTCGTCTCAAACATTCAAGTGGAGCGGCGCACGCGGGCGCTGCGGCTTGCGCTTGCCGAAAAGGACAAAGCTGCACGTGAAGCACGCCTTGCGCGCGAGCGTCTGGCCGAGATGGAACGCGCGGGCGTCGTGGCGGGCTTGTCGAGCATGTTCGCGCACGAGGTACGTCAGCCTTTGGCAACGCTTTGCGCTTACGCCGACGGTCTGCGGCTCGGCTTTTCGTCGCTTCTCTCGCGCCTGACCCAAACGCCGAATCCGCAAGCTGGCGCAAGTGCCCGGCGCAGCCGGCCGGCGGGCACACGGATCTCCGAAGCCGATCTCAAGCACTCGCTTGAAGCCATGGCAGCTGCCGCAGGTCACCTCTCCGACTCGGCCGAACGCGTCTCTGCGATTGTCGAGCGCGTGCGCGGCTACGCAAAGTCGCGCGCACACCCGCATGTCCCGATGCCCGCAGCCGACATCGTCGACAAAGCGCTTGCAACGTTTTCGCAGAGCTCGCTCAGCGAAGGCATCCAAATCGTTCGAACGAGCGAAAGGAACGCCGCAGACACAATCGTTGCGGTTGAGCCCCTCGAAATGGAACTCGCGGTCGTCAATCTTTTGCGAAACGCCGCTGCGGCCATGCGCGGGGCGCAGTCAAACGAGCGAAAGATAGACATTTCGATTCGCCGGAGTGTGCCCCCTGCAAATACCCTCTCCGTGACAAACGAATCGGTCGAAATCGTCGTTCGGGATACGGGCGACGGCATTCATCCCGTTGACGAAGCGGTTTTCAAGCGGCTCGCCCAACCCATGAAAAGTTCAAAAGCCGAAGGCCTCGGTCTCGGTCTTTCAATAGTGAAGCGAATCATGGAAGCTCACGGCGGAAGCCTTCGCTTTGAAAGAAGCGATCGTCCGGGCCTCACGGCAGTTCTGAAGCTTCCTGCTGCTGGCTTCTCTTCCGATGCGAGGAGCGGCGAACTGCAAAACGACTCCAAATCCCAAACTCATGGCTGAAAACGCCGGCATATCATTCGCCAATACCTGCAACAACCGTGTAAACAAGGACACTTCGTCGTAAAAATCCTGTGTGGCATACGCGCATCGAATCGCGCCCGCCGGCGTGCACATACATAGAATTTCTTCCGTGATCGATCACGCGGAGCGCCCTCGAGATCAGAGGGCCCTTCTCTTTTCAGCTGTTCGCTCTTTTCTTTCCGATCTTTTCCTTTTTTGTTCGCGAGCGCCTTTGACACTCTCGGCAGTGCGACCGCGCTTTGCATCCGAGCGGCGAACGCGCCTCACCGCTTCTGCCGTCGGACTTTCGAAAACGAACCGTCCCGCAGGACTTTTACACGGGCGGAACGCGTGCTTGCAGCACACGCAGCAGGCACCGGACCGATCGACCCATATCCACGCACCGAGGCCAATACGAAACATTGATCGCCTGCCGGGCGTTTCATTTGCGTCGGTTAATGACGTGAATGACAAAATAGTGCGTCTTTAATTGACGCTGAAAAAGATAAATTTTCCTTAAGAAAACAAGAAAAAGAAACTGAGGATTCCCCATGCGCAAATTGTTTGGCAAAGAATCGCCCTCTCAGCGCCTCACGGACCTTTGGGCATTGCGCCTCATAGAAAAAGCCGATCTTTGGGAAGAGGTTGCAACGAGCGACTGCTTCGATTCGGACGACATAATGGCGCACGGCGTCTTTCGTCGTCTGCGCGATGAAATCAATCTCGCTACCGTCATCTATCGCAACGCTGCCTTTCTTGAAACGGGCGACTTGTCGCTCGGGCGCTTTTCACTGCGGAACACTGCAGAAAATCCGGACGAAGGAACAGAAACGCTCATCGAGTCGGGCAAAGCACTCGAAGACTTCAAGATCCGGGCAACTTCAGGCCCGCAGAACGCATCGCTTGTCTTGGTGCCCGAAAACAAGCGCTTCCCGCTTCTCGTCGAAAAGACGACCGACGCTATCGAGAACCTCGGCTGCATGCTCGACACGAACGAAGACAGCAACAAAACGCCGTCGCGCCTCGGCGACCTTTGGAAGCAGATTTCCCGAGGCGGAACCGTCGAGAAATGGCTCGGCAGGACAAAGCCCGAAACCTTCTCCGTCGCGCTCGCCAAACTCGAAGCCGAACTTAAAGCAGGCAAGCCGGCGCTTGCCGAGTACTTCGCCTGCAACCTTGACGAAATCGCCGCCACATTCGGACTTTCGACGCTCGAGAAGAACATCCTCTGTTTTTTCGTTACCGCTTTCGACACGAATCTTTTCGGTTCTGTTCTCAATTTTTTTGACTTCACCGAAAATACGAACGAACTTATCGTCGACGTTATTGCGGCAGCACTCGACGTCCGTACCGAAGAAATAAAAGCAGCCCTTCGCGCCGACTCGACGCTGATGCGATCGGGACTCGTCGCCATTAAGGAAACGGATCGGAAATGGCTCACGAGCCGCTTGAGCTTCCTCGACAACGACCGCTTCAAAAGCCTTCGCTCCAAGCGCATTCCCGTCGAAACGCTCATTTCGGCGAGCATCGTGCCCGCACCTGCGGCAGAACTATCGCTTGCGAATTATGCGCACGTGCCGTGTGTTTCTCGACTCATGATTCCATACCTTCGACGTGCGGTCGCCGAAAAACGTCGGGGAGCCAATGTCCTCGTCTACGGACTCCCCGGTACGGGCAAAACCCAGCTCGCGCGCGCCGCAGCAGATGCGCTCGGCCTAAAGCTCTATGAGGTTTCGACCGACAAGACGGAAAACGACACGCCTCGGCTGCAGCGCTGGAAATCCGCATCCGTCTTTTTGAACTCGTCGAGAAACGCGCTCCTTGCGATTGACGAAGCCGAAGACGTATTCAACGAGGAACTCGAGACGATCACGGACTCGGGTGTTTTTCGCTCGAACAAAGGAGAGTTCAACAAACTCCTTGAAACCAATGCCGTCCCGACCTTTTGGATCACCAACTCGATCGAGTACATCGATCCTGCGATGATCCGGCGCTTTGACTTGGTTATCGAAGTACCGACGCCCGATGCAGAATGCCGACGACGCATGGTCGAAAAAGTCTTCGGCGGAAATCTCTCGACAGAGGCCGTCAATCGACTGGCCGAGACCGAGCGCCTCGCGCCCGCCGTATTGAGCCGCGCTGCAGCGGTCGCATCCCTCGCGGGTTTAAGAGATGGCGACTTGAACGAAAACGACGTCGTCGACATGATCGGCGAAACACTTCGTGCACAAGGATTCGGGCGCATCAACGAAAAAAGCGCGGCACTGCCCGGCTTCTACGACCCGGCTTTCGTGAACGCCGATCTCGATCTGGCCGAGCTGGCAGAAGGCCTCAAGTCGGCCGGCCGCGGTCGACTCTGCCTTTACGGGCCGCCCGGAACAGGCAAATCGGCGTACGCCGCCTGGGTTGCAAAAGTGCTCAACCGCCCCTTGGTTCGCAAAACGGTTGCCGACCTTACGAGCTGCTACGTCGGCGAAACGGAGAAGCTCATTGCCGAAGCGTTCCGCGAAGCCGAGCGTGCCAAAGCGGTGCTTTTGATCGACGAAGCGGATTCCTTCCTTTTGGATCGCCGGTACTCTCAGCGCTCTTGGGAAACGACGCAGGTAAATGAAATGCTCGCGCAGCTCGAGCGCTACGACGGCTACTTCATTGCGACGACAAATCTGATCGACACGCTCGACCCGGCATCAATCCGACGGTTCGACCTCAAGGCGAAGTTCGATTTTCTGAAGGAAACGCAGTGCGAAGCATTGGCGCAAAAGGTGCTCGAAGGCTTCGGCTTTTCGCTTGCTCCCGAAGACGCCGCAGCGCTTAAAGGTCGACGCAACCTCACGCCCGGCGACTTCGCAGCGGTACGCCGTCAGGCAGCCTTCCGCAGGCTTCGCGGCAGCGGCGACTTCGTCAAGCGCCTTGTTGAAGAATCGAAGTTGAAGGGCGGCGCGGCAGTGAAAATCGGCTTTTGAACGCAGAGCTCCGCCCGAGGCGACACGAAGGAGAAGATAGCAATTTCGTAATACAGTGCAATTCCTTTTCTGGAAGGGCATTTGTTTTTTCTTTCTGTGCTCTCCCGATCAACGGACTTCGGCATCCGGGCCGCCGAAAAAGTGCGCTCTATGAAAGCCCCGAGCCGAACGACTGCGGCCGGCGTTCATGGCCGACATTGGCCGAGAACGCAGACCTCGTGCGAAAATGGTTGCCTGCGTGAAGGTGCGCAGCCGCGCGCCCACACGGTCCACCGCTTCGTTTCCTCTCTTTACGTGCCGATGCCCTTCCAACCGCTCATACGACTTGTTGACGACGACGCAGACCTGCGCGGCGCTCTCCTTTTTGCGCTTCGCATGGCCGGTTTTGACGCTGCGGGCTACGAGAGTGCTGAGGATTTCCTCTCGCACGACGATTGCCGGCGCCCCGGGTGCGTTGTGATGGACATTCGCATGGGCGGCATGACCGGACTTGAGTGCCAAGCGAAGATGCCCGATGCAGGATTCGACCAGCCGATCATTTTCCTTTCGGGACACGGTGACGTCGAAATGGCGCTTCTCGCCGTCAAACGGGGCGCCGCAGACTTTCTGACAAAACCCGTGCGCGTTGAAAAGCTTGCCGAAAGCTGCCGGCGGCTCTGCGCCTGGCACGAGTCCGAACGCAAGGCGGCTGCCGAGAAACGCCTCGCTCGCGAGCGCGTCGAGTCGCTCACGCCCCGCGAGCTCGATGTCGCCCGCGAAGCAGCCAAAGGCCTTCCCAACAAAGCGATCGCCAACGCACTCGGCGTTTCGGAGCAGGCCGTGAAGATCCACCGCTCGAGCATCTACAAGAAGCTCGACGCTAAAAGCGCGGTCGACATCAAGGCGTGCCTTGATGAAGCCGGCGTAGAAAACGCCGCAGCGAAAGCGGCGGCCGATGACGCGCCCCTCATTCGCACGGCACTCCTGCCGCCCGATCCGGACGAGGCAGGCCGATGACGCCCTTGGAGGTTCAAAGTCTTTCGCCGGACCTCGGCCGACTGAGCCGCCGCACGGTTCTCGAGAAAGCAGCGCGCCCTTTGGCCGCAGGGCTTCTCTTAAGCGGCCCCCTCGGGCTTCTCGCAGGCTGTCATCGCGCGGACGACACCGAAGCCGAAAAGACGGCGGCCGACGATGCGTTCCCGCCAAGCGGCGTCATTGACGACGAAATGCTTGCCGAGCGCATCGCCGAGCAGGCCGTGAAAAACGACCGACTTCGCACCGCAGACCTCGTCATCGCGGGCGGGGGCGGCGCGGGACTTGCCGCCGCGGCGCGCGCGGGCGAACTCGGCATGACGGTCATTCTGCTCGAGAAGATGCCCGAGTTGGGCGGCAATACGCGAATCGCGAGCGGCTACTATGCGGCGGTCGACCCGCTGCGTCAAGGGGCAGCCGGCATCACGGATTCCCCGGTAGAGTTTCTCGCGCTCCTTGCCGAAAACGCCTCGCCCGGGCTCGACCCTGTCCGTTGGGCGCGGCTGCGGCGGCTCGCGAACGACGCGCTTCCTGTCATGCGCTGGCTCGAGGGCTTGGGCGTGCGGTTTTCCAACGACGTTCTCGAGATTTCGGGGTCGCTCTTTCCCCGTACCTATAAGCCGCTGCAGCCCAACGGCGAGGGCTACATCCGACAGCTCGCCGCAGCGGCCCTGAGAACGGGCGCCGTCATCCGAACGCACACGGCCGCCGAGTCGCTCGTCACGTCGCCCAAGGGGCGCGTGCTCGGCGTACGCGCCCGCACACGGGACGGCCGCACGATCGAAATTCACGCCAATCGGGGCGAACTCGTCGCATCGGGCGGCTTTGCTGCGAGCCGCGACATGATTGCGCGCTTTGCGCCCCGCTACGCCGATCTCACGCACGACAACGCGCCGGGTATCACGGGCGAGATGCTCCTTGCGGCCGCCCGCGCGGGAGCGCAGCTCGTCGACATGGACGAAGTGCAGTGCCAGCCGGGGTGTCCTCCGGGCGGCACGCGGCGCGTTCGCTTTCATAACGACGTCAACCGCTTCATCTTTCTCGACCGCTGCGGCCGGCGCTTCGCCGCCGAAGACGGTCGGCGCGATATGCTGCGCGACAAGATTCTGGCGCTCCCAGACGCCATGGCCTATGCGCTCGTCGACGACGACGGCTTCAGAAGCTACAACCGTCTCATTCAGCGCGAGGCGGTTTTGGGCGTCGAAAGCGGCGACGCGTGGGTAGCCGAAACCCTTTCTGAGCTCGCGGGCGCCGTGGGGTTCGAGCCCAACATACTCGAAGAAACCGTGCAACGCTACAACCGCGGGATTGCCGACGGGCGAGACGCTTTCGGCAAACACGTCGCGCAGGCGCGCCCGATCGTGCGTTCGCCCTATTGGCTCGCACCCGCCGCCATGAGCGTGCACGCGACCTCCGGCGGCATTTTCACCGATGAAAACGCCTGCGCGCTCGACAAGGACGGCCGCCCGATCCCGGGCCTTTGGGCCGCGGGCGAAGCCGCCGGGGGCCTACACGGTCCCAACCAATTGGGCGGGTGCGGACTCGCGGACGCTTTCGTCTTCGGTCGGGCCGCCGCGGACTCGATTTTGCGTGCTGGCTAACATTATTTCATTGTTTTCTATAAGAAAAGTCGTTATTCATTTTCCTACATAACCGTCGGTATAAGGCGGCGCGTCGCCCAAAAAATCACAATCTCCACCGTGCGCGAGGTCCCGCGCGCCCTTCGGGGCGCTGCGTCGAGCCCCGCTCATACCACACAAAGGAGATTTTTCATGAAGGCTTTCACGCTTCGCGCCGCAGCGCTTTCCGTTGCCGCGCTTTTCAGCTCTGTCTCTCTCGCCGCCGCAGACGGCGTGCTCACGGGTGAAGCCCAGGGACGCAACGGCCCCGTCAAGGTCGAAGTCACGATGACGGACGGCAAGATTGCCGACCTCAAGGTTGTCCAGCACAAGGAATCGACCGGCATCGCCGACCCTGCGCTCGAACGCATCCCCGCTGCTGCCGTTGCCGAGCAGTCGCTTGCCGTTGACGTCGTGGGCGGCGCAACGCTCACCTCCGAAGCGATCCTCGCTGCGGCCGTCGCCGCGCTCAAGGCGGGCGGCATCGATCCGGCGCCCTACATGAAGAAACCCGACGCTTCGAGCGCCGCCAACGCCCCGGTTGAAAAGGTTGCGACCGACATCCTCGTGATCGGCGCCGGGAACGGCGGCATCACGGCTGCCGTGAAGGCCGCGATGGCCGGCCAGAAGGTCGTCCTCATCGAAAAGCGTCCGGCTGCGGGCGGCGTCTCGGCCCTGAACCACGGCGGTCTCGCCGCGACGGGCACCCGCTACCAGCGCGAAGAAATGAAGGAAACGAAGGACTCGCCCGAACTCCTTTATAAGGACATGCTGCGCGTAGGCAAGAACGCCAACGACCCGGTCCTCGCCAAGATGGTGAGTGAACGCACGGGCGAAGTCGGCAACTGGCTCATCGACGACCTCAAGGTCGCCTACGGCGCCGCCTGGGTGCAGTTCCCGGACCACAGTGCGCACCGTCAGATCTCCGCCAAGGGCAACTCCGTCGGCTGGCAGAAGACGATGCTCGAAATCTTCGAAAAGCACGGCGGCGTTCTCATGACCGACATGCGCGCGAGCGAATTCATCACGGACGCTTCGGGTGCCGTCACGGGCGTGAAGGCCACGGGCCTCAAGGGCAAGCCCTATGAATTCGACGCCAAGTCCTTCGTTCTCGCCGCGGGCGGCTATGGCGCCGACAAAACGATGCTGCCGGCGCGCATGAAGGACGTGCTCTTTTACGGCATCCCGACCGAAACGGGGGACGGCTTCAAGATGGCCACCGCGATCGGCGCCGACACGATCAACCTCGACTACGTGAAGACCTACCCGAACGGCGTTGAAGTCCAGCCGGGCCGCTCCATGGATACGACGGGCTCCTCGACCTTTGCCGTTCGCGGCAGCGCCATTTTCGTCAATACCGACGGCAAGCGCTGCGTGAACGAAAATCTGTCGCTCGGCGAACTCACCGAGGCAACGCTCGCGCAGAAGAACCACATCATGTACCTCGTCATGGACGACAAGGCCTGGAAGGCTTATGTCAAGAAGGCCATCGACGACCACACCGTGCCCGACGCCTCGACCTTTGAAAACTGGAAGTCGCTGCGCAACAACGGCCGTCCGGTGATCTGCGAAGGCGAACTCGATGTCTGCGCCAAGGAAATGGGCATCGACCCGAAGGGGCTCGTTCAGACCGTCGCCGACTGGAACAAGGCCGTCGCTGCGGGTGAAGACAAGGCGTTCGGCCGTAAGGCCCTCGTTGCCTTGGGCGAAGGCCCCTATCACATCGTCGAACAGAAGGCCCGTTACCAGACGACCTTGGGCGGCCTCAAGGCCGACGCCACGATGGCGATCCTCAATAAGGAAGGCAAGCCCATCGGCAACCTCTACGGCGCTGGCTGCGTCGTGGGCGGCGCCAACGGTGCCGACTCGATGACGACGCTCATGAACACCTGGGCGATCGTTTCGGGCTACGTCGCGGGCGAAAGCGCCGTGAAGAACGCGAAGTAATGCCGCCCGAAGACCGCCGGCAGCGAATCCCTTTCGGTAGTCGACGGCCGAGCGAAAACTTCGCCGTCTTCTTTTGAAGCTTTCTCAGGAACCCCGGCGCGAGCGGCACTGCCTGCGCCGGGCGCGAACCCTTCACACCATCTCGAGACCATTCGAGAAGAAGAGAAGCCCGCACTTCTTTCCGGGGCGCCTTTCGCGCCGACAGCCTCTCCTTTGTCCCCGAAGAAACCCGAGAGAAACGCAACCAAACAACTGCAGCGTTCCCATTCGCTTCTCTTCTTCCCGAATGCTCTCGGGGCCGTCCCCGGAGCGCCGTGCCGGTCGCACTCGATCGAGAGACCCCCTCGGTCCGCTGAGCGGCGCGGCAGTGATCCATCCGTTCGATCCGTTTCGACTTGTGATCCTTCGGTCCCAACAACAATCATCAACATTGCGAGACCCCCATATGCCTCAACATGTTTTCGAACCGCTCTCGCGCACCGCGTGCACGAGCCGCCGGTCCCTCCTTCTCGGCGCCGCGAACCTTGCTGTGCTCGGCTTTGCGCCGCTGCCGATTTCGCGTGCCGTTGCCGCTGCCGTTGAAGACTACGGCGACTACACGTGGGGCGCATGCGTCATCAACTGCGGCAACCGCTGCCCGCTTCGCGTCTATTCGAAGAACGGCCGCGTGATCCGCATCGAAACGGACAACACCATCAAGGACGGCTGCAAGCCGCGCCAGATCCGCGCCTGTCTGAAGGGCCGCTCGATGCGCGAGCGCCTCTACTCGCCCGACCGTCTCAAATACCCGATGAAGCGCGTGGGCGAACGCGGCGAAGCCAAATTCGAACGCATCACTTGGGAAGAAGCTTACGAAACGATCGCCACGCGCTGGAAGGCGATCCTTGAAAAGTACGGCCCCGACGCCGTCTACTGGCAGTACTGCTCGGGCCAGCAGTCGCTCGTCAACTCCCGCCGCGCCTGGCAGCGCCTCATGAACATCATGGGCGGCTACTTGAAGTACTACGGCTCGTACTCGTCGGCGCAGATTTCGGCCGCTTTCCCCTATACCTACGGCAAGAAGGTCGCTTCGGGTATCGAGCAGATCGCCAACGCCAAGCTCTACGTCGCCTTCGGCAACAACCCGTCGGTCACCCGCGGCTCGGGGGGCTCCAAGGGCTACCAATTCCGCTGCGCGCTTGAGAAGGGCCACCCGAAGACCATCGTCATCGACCCGATCTACACCGACACGGTGGCGGGCAAGGTCGACCAGTGGATCCCGATCCGCCCGGGCACGGACGCCGCACTCGTCGAAGGCATCGCCTACGAACTGATCCGCAACGGCTGGGTCGACGAAGCGTTCCTCGCGAAGTACTGCATCGGCTACGATGAAAAGACGCTCCCGAAGGGCGCGCCCGAAAAGAGCGACTACAAGTCCTATATCTTGGGCGAAGCCGACGGTACGCCCAAGACCCCCGAATACGCCTCGCGCATCACGGGGATCCCCGTTGAAACGATCGTTGCGCTCGCGCGCGAAATCGGCACGACGAAGCCCTGCTTCATCGCGCAGGGTCTCGGGCCGCAGCGCCAGGCCAACGGCGAACAGACCGCCCGCGCCATCGCGATGCTTGCGATTCTCACGGGTCAGGTGGGGCTCCCCGGCACGTCGACCGGCATGGAAGAAGACGGCACGAACTGGGAGCCGGTGTATCTTCCTGTCGGCGAAAACAAGGTGAAGGCCACGATCCCGGTCTTCCTCTGGACGGACGCGATCATGCGCGGCCCCGAAATGGACGCCACGCACGACGGCATCCGCGGTGTCGAAAAGCTCTCGAACCACATCCGCATGATCGTGAATTCGGGCGGCAACACGCTCATCAACCAGCACTCCGACACGTTCAAGACCGACAAGATTCTGCGCGACACGACGAAGTGCGAATTCATCGTTGTCTGCGACAACATGATGACGCCCTCGGCCCGCTACGCCGACATTCTGCTGCCGGACACGCTTGGACCCGAAACCTTCGACATCTGCGGCAACGGCGACAGCATGGGCGACCTCGCCTGCATCTACCCGATGCATAAGGCGGTCGAACCGCAGTGGGAACAGAAACCCTCGTGGGAAATCTGCCTCGGCATCGCCCGCGCGCTCGGCGTCGAAGAAGCCTACACGGAAGGCCGCGACCAGATGGGCTGGATTCGCTGGTGCTATGAAGAAACGCGCAAGGCCAATCCCGAACTCTCGAGCTTCGAAGCCTTCTGGAACAAGGGCCCGCGCCAGCTCTTCGACGTGAAGTGGCAGCCCATCATGTTTGAAGACTTCCGCAAGGACCCTGAGAAGCACCCGCTCTCGACCCCGTCGGGGAAGATCGAAATCTATTCGGAACGCTTGGCCGAGCTCGCCCGCACCTGGGTGCTCCCGAAGGGCGACGTGATCAGCGCGATCCCGAAGTTCGTCCGCACGGCCGAAATGCCCGAAACGGAACTCGCGAAGAAGTATCCGCTGCAGTGCTTCGGCTACCACGGCCACGGCCGCACGCATTCGACCTTCCACAATCTGCCCAAGCTGCGCGAAGTGCATCCGGACCGTCTGCTGCTCAATGAACTCGACGCGAAGGCCCGCGGTCTTGCCGACGGCGACATGGTCGAAGTCTTCAACGACCGCGGCGCGATCCGCCTGCCCGTGCATGTCACGAAGCGCATCATGCCGGGCGTGTGCGCGCTGCCGCAGGGTGCCTGGTTCAAGCCCGAAACGAAGGACGGCCGAACGGTTGACGCGGGCGCGTGCATCAACACGCTCACCTCGCAGCATCCGAGCCCGCTTGCCAAGGGCAACCCCCAGCACTCGAACCTCGTTGACATTCGCCGCGCGTAATCGGCCCGAACTTGAAGGAGAACACCATGAAGCAACTCGGCTTCTTCATCGATCTCACGAAATGCACGGGCTGCGGCACGTGCACGATTGCCTGCAAGGATGCGCACGACCTCGAAGTCGGCCGCCACTTCCGCAAGGTCCTCGAAGCCCAGTCGGGCAGCTGGCGTCAGGACCGCGCAACGGGTGCCTGGCACCAGGACGTGCGCGCCTACTACATTTCGATGGCTTGCAACCACTGCGCGGACCCCGCCTGCGTGAAGGTGTGCCCGACGAAGGCCCACTACAAGCGCAGCGAAGACGGCCTCGTCGTCATCGATCCGTTGAAGTGCATCGGCTGCGGCATGTGCGCGGCGGCGTGCCCGTACGAAGCCCCGCAGCTCGACAAGAAGGCGCGCAAGATGACGAAGTGCGACGGCTGTCTCGAACGCCTAGAAAAGGGCCTGCAGCCGATCTGCGTCGAATCCTGCCCGCAGCGTGCGCTCGAATTCGGCCCGATCGACGAGCTTCGCAAGAAGCACGGCGACCTCGCCCAGATCGCGCCGCTTCCGGCGGCCGATCAGACGAAGCCCTCGCTCGTCATTCGCCCGCCGAAGAACTGATCGGAGGCTTAAACACCCGCCGTCCATGGAAAAGCATGGGCGGCGGGCGCTTGAGAAACGGGACTTTCGTCGAGAGGCTCGACGAAACGCCCTGAAGCACGCTGCGGCAACCTGCAGCGTGCTTTTTTTTCACGTCTCGAGCATCGAAAGGATCGGCTTTTACGCCTTTCTGAAAACGCTCGTTAAAGCAGCAGCGGCCGCAACCGCCGCGAGAAGCACCGCCTCGCAGAGAAACGCGGTCGAGAGCGACGTCGCTTCGGCGAGCACCCCGATCGCGGCGGGTCCCGTGAGGAGCCCCGCGTAGCCCAAAGTCGTCGCCGCGCTCATCGCGAGGCTCATCGGCATCTCTTTTTGTTCGCCCGTTGCTGCGAATGCAATCGGCACGATGTTGGCCGTGCCGAGCCCCACGAGGAAGAATGCGGCGGCAGCCGTCCAGGCGTTGGGCGAAAGCACGGCAAGAACAAAAGCGAAAGCTGCTGCGGCTGCACCGAAAACCACCGTGCGCTTCGGACCGATCGCCATGATGACGCGGTCGCCAACAAAACGCATCACCGTCATCGCAACGGAAAAGATCGCAAAGCCCATGCCCGCGTGTTCAAGCGCCGCCCCCTTTTCATCCATGAGAAAGAGCGCACCCCAGTCAAGAATCGAGCCTTCGACAAGGAACAGAATGAAGCAGACGGCGCCCAAAAAGAGGACCACGCCCTTCGGAAACACGAACTTGGGACCGCCGTGACCGTCACTCTCGGCGTTGCGTCCGGCGTCGGGCAGCATCGCGCGCCCGGCAAAAAGCCAGACGACGGCCGACAGCATGCTGAGCGCACAGGCCGAGCCCACGCCCGGCAGTCCCGCCGTCTGCAGCAGCGTCATGAGGCCAGCGCCGGCAACGCCTCCGATCGAATAGAGCGCGTGAAAGCCCGAGAGCAGTTTGCGGCCGCTTCTCGCCTCTACAACGACCGAATGAATGTTCATGCCGACGTCGATCGCGCCGAAAAAGGCGCCGAAGCAAAAGAGAATGACGACAACGGCAGCGGTGCTCGGCAGCGCAGCAGGCACGAGCGCCGCGGCGACAAGAAGCGAGGACGCGACGGGCACGGCAAACGCGAGTACTTTTTTCGCACCCGAGCGCCCGATGAGAATACCCGAGAGCGGCATCGTCACAAGCGCACCGAACCCGATCGACAGAAGCACAGCGCCGAAGGCACCTTCATCCAGACCCAACGCGCTTTTAACAAATGGCACGAGCGACGCCCAGAGCGCCATCAGAAAGCCGGCGAGAAAAAACGAAACGCGCGTTGCGATGTGCGACGGTGGAATTTCGCGAAGTACATCCTGCCAATTGAAGCGGTCGAATGATCGGCGGTGCATGATCGATCCGGAAAAACTGTTGACAACGGAAATGCCGCACATTCTACCGAGGCGGCAACCGGATCGAATGGGCGCAGTTAGGCTCCTTGGTCTAAATGAAAATCACTATCTCGCACGCGCCGAGACAAATTCAAGTCGAATGCAATCCTCCGTCAAGCCTTCACCCGAATCGCTCTGCAATAATGGATTTAGGGAGCTCGCGGCGCGAGCGCCCCCGACGCCGGAAGCGCTTCATTCTTGAAACGCCGATGCCTGAGGGGCGCGTGCTTCGAGCTCAAGAAGAAAAAAGCCGGACCGAACGGCAGACCGCACATTCGGGCGCCATTCGACAAAATGAAAAGACGCCGCGTGCTTGAAGCCTCGGGTTCGCTCCGGCCGCGTCTATTGAGAAGGAGGATCTCATGCGCATTCTCGTACCGGTCGACGGCAGCGCTTCCAGCAAGCGCATCATCGAATTTTTGGGCTCCCGCCAGTCGCTTCTGGGTGACAAGGCCGACATTGAGCTTTTGAACGTGCAGTATTCGATCCCTGAGGGGATTGTGCAGCGCTTCGGGCTCGAAGCCGTGAAGGAAGTCTACGAAGCCGAAGGTCAGGCCATTTTCGAAAAGCTCGCGCCCGAACTCGAGGCGGCAGGGCTCGACTGCAAGAAAAAGGTGCTCTACGGCGACTTCGGCCGCGCGATTGCGCGCGAAGCCGAAGCGTTCGACGCGGACCTCGTTGTCATGGGCACGCGCGGGCTCTCCCCGATCAAGAGCTTCTTCCTCGGTTCCGTCTCCAATTCGGCGCTTCAGTACACGATGCGCCCGATGCTCCTCATTCGCGACGTCGTTCCGGTGCTCAAGGCCAACCTGCGCGTGGCGATTGCTTCGGACGGCTCCGAATACGCGCTTCGCGGTGCGAAATTCATCGCCGAGCATCATGCGATTTTCGGCTCCAACCCGAAAGTGTCGGTCGTCAACGTTGCGCCCGACTTCCGCACGATTGTCGCCGGGAGCGAAATGGACTTCGCCAACCCCGTCGACAGCCCCGAAATCTTCGCCAAGGAGCAGGAAAAGCTCTTTAAGGAAGCAACCGAACCCGTCGTTGCCGCTTTGAAGGCCGAAGGGATCGCCGCCGACGCCGTACGCCTTGAAGGCGACGCGGGCGAAGCACTCACCGACTGGGCCAAGGAAAACGCAGACCTTCTTATCATGGGCTCGCACGGTTACGGCAATTTCACGGCCGCCGTTCTCGGTTCGACCGCAATGAAGATCGCTTCGGCCTGCGACCTGCCGATTCTGATCGTGCGCAAGTAAAGCGACTCGGAAGACGCCCGGGGGACGTCCCCGGGCTTAACACCCCGAAAAGATCTGCTTACTAAACTCGCGCCATTGACCAACCGCTTTATTAGGAAATTGACCATGCGCATTCTCGTCCCCGTCGACAACAGCAGCCACAGCCGCCACGTCGTCAACTTCCTCTCGCACCGCGAAACGCTTTTGGGCGACAACCCCGAAATCGAGCTCGTGAACGTGCAGTATTCGGTGCCCGAGAAGGTGATCGAGCTCTTCAACATGACGTCGGTGAAGACTTACTACATGGAAGAAGGCCGCAAAGTTTTCGAGGCGCTTCGCGAAGATGTCGACCTCGACAAGCTTCACGCCGTCGAAAAGGTGCTCTACGGTGAAACGGGCCGCACGATTGCCGCCGAAGCCAATGAAACCGAAGCCGACCTCATCGTGATGGGCCAGCGCGGCCTCAATCCGATGAAGAGCCTCTTCCTCGGCTCCGTTTCGAATTCAGTCCTCGCCAACACCAAGGTGCCGATGCTCCTTCTGCGCGACAAGACGCCGCCCTTGACCGACAAGCTGCGTGTGGGGATCTGCGTCGACGGCTCCGAATACGGTGAAGCTGCCGCGAACTTCGTGCTCGAGCACCTTTCGCTCTTCGGCCGCGAAGCGACGTTCGAAGTCATTCACGCCGCCGAACCTCTGCCCGATCCGATCGCGCCCAATCCCATGAGCCCGATGACCCCGGTCGTCACGCGCGAAGAGCTCGACGCGCGTCAGCGCAAGGCCTTTGAAGAAGCGGTCGCCCCGGTCGTCGAATGCTTCAAGAAGGCGGGCGTCAAGATCGGCACGAAGCTTCTCTACGGCGAAGCCGGCGAAGTCATCCCCGAATACGCCAACGAAGCGCTCGACCTTGTCGTGATGGGCTCGCACGGCTACGGCAACTTCACTGCGGCCGTCATGGGCTCGACCGCCATGCACCTTGCAGCGCGCTCTGAAAAGCCGATCCTAGTGATTCGCAAGCCCTGATGGTTACGTTTGCGTGCTGAAAACGCCTTCGGGCGTTCAGCGCAAATGATGGACGACTTTGAGCCGCATCGTCAGTCCCGATGATGCGGCTTTGTCGTGTATCGACACTACCTCTTTATCGCGACCTACTTTTCTTTAATAAAACGCCGCCTTATTAAAGATTTTCAGTGTTTACTTTAATAAGAACGCTCTCAGACGCCTCGTTATTAAAGTTTTTTGAGTGCGATTACCTCGCCCGTAAAGAATCAGCAGCGCAAGTCGCGAGTCAAGCGCCTGGTCACGAAACCGGTTTGGATCACCCACGCCGACCGTAGCAGGTGAGCATCACCGTCATCGCAAAGATCACCGCAATCCCGAAGAGCTCGACGGCATTGAGCGTGAGCCCCATGAGAAGCACGCCGAGAATCACGGCCGAGAGCGGCTCGATGCACGCCAAAAGCGACGCAACTGGTGCCGGAATGAAGGCGAGGCTTCGCAGGTAGCAGCAGAAAGCCGCCACGGTGCCGAAAGCCGCAATATAGAAATAGACGGCCGCCGTATCGAGCCGCCATTGCATGCGCACGAAGTCGGGCGGCGACGCAACGATCAGCAGGAGACCGCCCGCGAGCATGCCTGCGCCCACGAGGACGCCGACGGGAATTTCCTTGAGGACGCGCTTGGGCTGAATCGTACCGAACGCAACAAAGCCCGCCGACACAATCCCCCAGATGACGCCTGCCGTCGAAAAGTCCACGGTATCCAAGCGCCCCTTTGTCACGATGCAGCCGACGCCGATTGCCGCCATCGCAAGCGACAGCCATTCGCGGCGCGTGATCGCACGCTTTTCGGCGTACGCGGTCCACGCAGTCACAAAGAGCGGCACCGTCGTCACCATGAGAGAAGCGGTCGCGGCGTTCGACTTCTCGATCGAGAGGAAGAAAGTCGCTTGCGCGGCGACGAGTCCGAGGCCGTAAATCAGAATGTCGATGGCGTTGCGCTTCTTGAGGACGGCCTTAAGATCGAAGCGCTTCGAAACGAGCGTTTCGTAAAGAAGAAGCAAAAGCCCCGCGCCCAAGAGTCGAATGGAGACGAGGTCGAACACTTCAAAGGACGCGCGCTGCAGCAGGTACTGCGCCGCCACGCCCATCGAGCCCCAGAAAAAGCCCGCCGCACAAGCGAGCAGGATGCCTTGCAGATAGTTGCGCGAAGCCATGGAAAGAATACCGACATCAGCCGCGCCGCGGCGTTGAAATTCCCGTGCGGCGCTCGATAACGGATCTTAGCCGAGAGCCGAGTTATTCGGCATTTTCTTCAGGTGTCGTCCCAATTTGCCGCTTCACGTGCATTGCCGTTCGATACGACGGTTTCGGTCGAAAGAAAGCGTATTATTCCTCCCAAAAAAAAGCAGCCCGCAGTCGCCAAGCAAGGCGGCGACGGGCCGCAAAAGAGAGGGCGGTGCATCGCATCGGAACTCGTTGTGACGCGATGCACCGTCGCCCATCTCAAAAAAGCGTCGGCAGCGGGGCGCTTGCCAAACTCACCCTTAGACAAGCTGGGCCCTCAAGCCGAAAGCAATCTGATTACAGTCTTCAGATGAAAAAGCGCATGACAAGCATGCCGATGCATCCCATAAGGACGCTGTTGAGCATCAGTACGGGCCAGTAGCGCTTGGGGACGTTTGCCACGCCGAGCAGACGACCCATGTACTGAATCTGAGAGGCCATCAGGATCAACGCAGGTGACAGAATCGTGAGTTCCGTGGGTCCCAAAATGTTTCCGGAAGCCAGGCTAGCCGCAACACCGACGCCAGCACCGCACGACAGCCAGGTGGCGAGAAGCACCGTGATGGCCTCCCCGGGAAGCCCGAATACCCCCATAACGCCTCCGCAGGTGGCTCCCAAAAAGTCGAGCACACCGAAGAGCTTGAGAATATAGGTGAGCACGAAGGCCATCAAAACGTTCGGCAGCAGACTGTATAGACCGATGTTGAGTCCTTTTTTCAAGCCGACGATGAAGATATCGAACGGGTTGTTCGAGTGAGAGACGGCGGTTTCAGGCATTTTCGAAATCCTTTTTGTAAAGCGTGTTGAGAACGAATCGAATCAGTGCGCCGCCCGCAAACTTAAGAACAAGTATCACGATGACAGGCAGCCACACAGGACACAGGAAAAAGGCGAACAGTGCCGAAACCGTCGAGTAGTAATTGCTTACACACCCTGCGCCCGCGTACTGCCAAGCCGCGATCGTGACGAGATTCTTCGTCGTGATGCGACCTTCATCGTAAAGGGCTCGGGTAAGCGCGGCGCCGCCGTCCGTACTCTGAAGGTCCGTAATGAGTGCAAGTCCGCAGTACCCCGGTACGCCGAGAAGGGGCTTCAAGAGGGGCGTAAGCAGCACCTGTGCTGCACGAAGCGCCCCGTAATGAGCGAGGACTTCAATCAATCCCATGGCGAGCATGACGCCCGGGATCAGATTGAGCGAAAAAAGAAAACCCGCTCGCGCACTTATGCCGCCCGAGCCCGTAAAGTTGTTTTTTGAATCGGCGATGGTGCCGAACGAGCCGATAAGCGTCGTAAAGTCCAGAGCGCCGAGCCACTTCTGACCTTCGGGCATTTTGTAGAAAACGCCCGAGAAGAGAATGACCGCAAAAATGAGTGCGACGTAGGCCCCGATGCCGACTTTTTCGGTCTTTTCCGAGGCGGACGACGACACAATGTTGTCTGCCATAGTGTTTCTCCGTTGAGAGTGAGAGGGATGGGAAAAAATCCGAATTCACTATGCAGCACATGAGGCGGCTCAAAAAACGCGAGACCCTTTCAATCGACGCAATGTTGCGTCTTTCGGCAAAAACTAAGGGATAAACCTTAACGGGTTCTACATTGTTTACCGTATACAAAACTAGACTAAATACCCAATTTGTTGACAAATAGCTGACAAATCAGCTTCTGCATGTTGATTTTGATTGCGCTGGGCAATTGGAGGTTGACGGTACTGTAGCCGTGCTTGCCCGTATATAAGGCCCTTTTCCGAGGCGATGCACACACGGCGTTCATATTGACCTTCGGTAGCTATCGTTCGACTATCCGCGGATTACAGAAGACATCCGCATTTATCTTTCAGGAAAACGCTCTTCCCGAAAACATCTATTCCGTTTTATTTTCAAAGTTTGTCATCGAATTGTCATAAAGCCGTAACTCGTCTGTTACTTTTCGAAAATAGTATGCGCCAATCCTCCACGACAGTGCGGTGCACCCTCGGCCGTACGAAGTTGAAGTCAATATGGATCCGCTAATCATCACCTGCCTGGGTCTGCTCGGCCTCCTTGCCGTGTTCGACCTTTATGTTGGCGTCAGCAACGACGCCGTCAATTTCGTCAACTCCGCGGTGGGTTCCCGTACCGCACCTTTCTACGTCATCATGGCTGTTGCGAGCGCGGGCGTGCTCGCGGGCGCCACCTTCTCTTCGGGGATGATGGAAATCGCCAAGTCGGGCGTTCTCGTTCCCTCACAGTTCACCTTCACCGAAGTACTCATCATTTTCTCGGCCGTGATGGTGACGGACGTTCTGCTTTTGAACGTCTTCAATTCACTCGGTCTGCCCACCTCCACCACCGTTTCAATCGTTTTTGAACTCTTGGGCGGCACGATGGCGCTTGCCTGCCTCAAAGTGTGGACGAACGAACTGCCGATTACGGATCTCGCCCTCTACGTGAATTCGGCCAAGGCCCTTTCGATGATCATGGCGATTCTCGTCTCGGTCGTTGTCGCATTCGTCGCAGGTCTTGTCGTGCAGTTCGTGATGCGTCTTCTCTTCACGTTCAACTACGCACGCGCCTACCGCATTCTCGGCGGCCTTTTCGGTGCACTCTGCATGACGGCGATCGTCTACTTCCTCGTGATGAAGGGCGCCAAGGGGGCTTCCTTCATGACGCCCGAAATGCTTGAGTGGCTGAAAACGAACAATGACCCGATTCTGCTCGCGGTCTTCGGCATTTCGTTCCTGCTCATGCAGGGAGCGATTCTTCTCAAGAACGCAAACATCTTCCCCTTTGTCATTCTTGCAGGCACCTTCTCGCTCGCATTCGCCTTCGCAGGCAACGACCTTGTCAATTTCGTGGGCGTGCCGCTTGCTGCGCTTGACGCCTGGCACATCTTCAGTGCCGCCGAAGGTGCCGACCCGTCAAGCTTCATGATGGGCCAGCTCGCCGAACCGACCACGGCGAGTTCCATGTGGCTTCTGCTCTCGGGCGTCGTCATGGTCGGAACGCTCTGGATCTCGAAGAAGGCGCGCCGCGTGATCATCACGTCTGTCAAGCTGTCGTCGTCTTCCCGCGGCGGCAAAGAACAGTTCGGCTCGTCGCTGCCGGCCCGTGTTCTTGTGAGAACGACGCTTCACGCGAGCAACATGATTCAGCAGTTCCTGCCCGCCTCGCTCCTGCGCGGGCTCGGCAGCCGCTACGTGCCTCGCCAGTACAAGCCCGGAGAAATTGAGCTTCCCTTCGACGAAATTCGCGCAACCGTGAACCTCGTTCTCGCCGCCGCCCTCATCGCATCGGCAACGAGCTTGAAGCTCCCGCTCTCGACCACGTACGTGACCTTCATGGTCGCCATGGGTTCTTCTCTGGCCGACGGTGCGTGGGATCGTGAGAGTGCCGTCTACCGTGTTTCCGGCGTGCTTACTGTCATCTCGGGCTGGTTCCTCACGGCCTTCTCCGCTGCGACGGCCTGCGGCATCGTCACAATTCTCTTCCTCTGGGGCGGCACGTGGCTCATGATTGCCGGCATGGTAGTGGCCTGTGCACTTCTCGTGAAGTCCAACTTCTTCACGAAGGAAGAAGGGCTTGATCTGGACGATGGGCGCGAAATTTCCGAAGGCAACCGCGACGCCATCTTCACGAAGCTCGAAGCCGCCGTGCAGACCAATGTTCGCAAGTCGCTCGAAATCGCTGCGGGCGGTATCGAAGGACTCCTCAAGCAGGACGTTCATTCGCTTCGCCGCTTGAAGAGCGAAGCCGTGAAGCTCTTTGACAAGGCTACCGAGCAGCGCGGCGAGTACTACACGATGTCGACGAACGCCAACGCCCCCAAAGCCGACCGCGACGCGCGCAACTTCTACTATCGTGCCTGCACGAACATGAAGGAAGTCGCGCACGAGCTGCGCGACCAAATCGGCGTCTCGGAAAACTATGTTGCCAACAGCCATTCGGCAATGACTGGCAGCATGGCGGCGAACCTCGGCAAGCTCGCTCACCTCCTGCGTACGATGGATCCGGCAATGAAGCCCGACGAATGCCGTCGCGTGCACGAGCTCATCGACGAAGCACAGAACGAATACCTTGCACAGTTCTCGCAGGAAAAGATCTCGCTTCGCAAATCCGAGCTTTTCTTGGGCAAGCTCATCTTCACGCGTGAAATGCTCAACCGCTTCTCGATGGTGAAGTTCCTCTTGGCCGGTCTCGAAGAGCAGCGCGAAGAAGGCCTCTACCAGGCAGAATCGAACCGAGCGAAGAAGCAGGCGGGCGCCGCTTCGAGCTGATGAAGCTGATCGAGGCTTTCGAAGCGCAATCTCGCAAGCCTTGACGAATAAAGCTTTGGAGCCAATCGGCGTCGGATCAATACCGGCGCCGATTGGCTTTTCGTTTGCCATCCTATCGTCCAACACCATACTGGCCAACGCCTTTTCAGCACCTGAAAACAGGTTGAATTTCCAGTCGAGAAAAACACCGATCGGCGAACCGTAAGACACATGCGACAGATCAAAGCGCTTAGGAAGCGCCTGACGGCACAATGGTTGTGCGGTGTGCCGCAGCTGCCGCACCGGCCGTCATGGCCGCCGTGAAGGAAGAAAAGACTGATCTCGTGATCGTGGGCGGCGGCCTCGCCGGTCTCTGCGCCGCTTACGCGGCCGTTCGCAAGGGCGTGAAGCCCATCGTTCTGGAAAAGCTCCAGTTCCTGGGCGGCGCAGGCCTCTTCCCCGAAGGGTCGCTCGGCGTCAACACGCGCTACACGAAGGAGCACGGCATCAAGACGACCGTGCAGGAAGTGCTCGACGCGGCGCTTCAGTATCACCACTTCCGTGCCGACCCGGCGATTCTGCGTGTTCTCATTGAAGAATCGAGCCGCACCATTGACGACGTGCTCGACCTCGGCATCGAACTGCGCGGTATCCGCACGGTTTATCCGAAAGAAGAGTCGCTCCAGACTTGGCTCCTTTTTAAGGGCGGGTGCGCCGCGGTCATTCAGAAGTTTGTCGAACAGGTCAAAGCCAAGGGCGGCGTGATTCATACGGAAACGAGCGCCCAGAAACTCATCATGGAAGCTGGTCGCGTTGCGGGTGTTGAGGCGACCGCGAAAAACGGCGACAAGTTCATCATCCACGCCAAGAAGGTGATCATCGCCACGGGCGGCTTTGCGGCGAACAAGGAAATGCTCGCGCAGTACGTCTTCGACTCGTCCGACCTCGGCATGATCGAGCCGATTTGGCTGCGCGGCCCGGTCGTTGACGGCCGCACGGGCGACGGCATCAATATGGCGCGCCTCGTTGGTGCGGGCGTCACGGGCATGCACACGGTCGCGGGCAACGCCCCGTACCTCCCCGACGTGCCGCCGATCAACCAGTTCTCCGGTCCCGATGAATTGAAGCAGGGCCGTTGCGCCCTCGCGCAGCCTTGGCTCTGGGTCGACCACACCGGCAAGCGCTTCTTCAACGAATCGCGCGGGTCGGTCTTCGTTGACGTCTACAACGCCATGACGACCGCGGGCGGCGTTTCCTACACGATCTTCGACCAGCACATGATGGACAAGATGGTGAACGAAGGCGCGGTGTTGCCCTTCAACGCCATCGTGCTCGCGGGCGTGCCCCTCAAGGCGCTCCCGAAGACCTGGGAAATCGGCATGCAGCGCGGCTGGGCCTTCAAGGCCGACACGGTCGAAGAGCTCGCGCAGCAGCTCGGCATGCCGCCCGAAAATCTCGTCGACACGATGAAGCGCGTCAACAAGTACGCCGAAGACAAGCACGATCCGGAATTCGGGCGCCTGCCCGAGCACCTCGTGAAGTTCGACTTGCAGAAGGGCCCGTACTACGCACTCAAGGCCATTCGCTGCTTCTTCCTCACGCTGGGCGGCGTCAAGGTGACGCCCAACTTCGAAGCGCTTACGCCGCAGGGCGACGTCATTCCGGGGTTAAACTAGTTGAAGAGAAGTCTTCCGAAACTACCAGGGGGACTTCTATGC
>ERZ1090868.129-NODE-129-length-39742-cov-8.570338_pt1 | contig 39742 bp, 36 predicted proteins | sample MGYA00478475_ERZ1090868 | MGnify/ENA primary metagenome ERZ1090868 (study PRJEB33644, sample SAMEA5815747) | chicken gut metagenome | biome: Chicken; feature: Gastrointestinal Tract; material: Caecum | place: Ireland | collected 2019-01-01 | study: A study of the...
GAGCAACCGGCTCATAACCGGTCGGTCCTGGGTTCGAGTCCCCGAAGGTCCATTTAAACTGGTAAACTTATATTGTTAGATTATTTTGGCCCAGTGGCTCAGTTGGTTAGAGCGTCGCCCTGTCACGGCGAAGGTCGTCGGTTCGAGTCCGATCTGGGTCGTTTCCTGTGAAAACAGAATATGCCATGGAATCTTAGCTCAGCTGGGAGAGCATCTGCCTTACAAGCAGAGGGTCATAGGTTCGAGCCCTATAGGTTCCATTAAGCCGTAGTGGCGGAACAGGCAGACGCCCGGGACTTAAAATCCCGTGGGTAGCGATACCCGTGCCGGTTCGATTCCGGCCTGCGGCATCGGATAAAGTCTTGGAAACCCTTGTAGTACAAGGGTTCTGAGGCTTTTTTGCATTGCTATGGGGCAATGATGGGGCAAATTTACAGAAAGGAATCAGGGAAAATGCAGACAAAACTGAATCATGAAACAGCATTGGAAATTTTGAAGAAATATAACAGGGAACCATTTCATATCCGGCATGGTCTGACGGTGGAAGGATGTATGAAGTGGTTTGCCGGGCAGCTGGGATACGGGGAGGAAAAAGATTTCTGGGGAATCTGCGGCCTGTTGCATGACGTTGACTTTGAACAGTATCCGGAGGAACACTGCAAAAAGGCAGTGGAACTTCTTCAGCAGGAAAACGTGGAACCGGAAGTGATTCACGCGGTCTGCAGCCATGGCTTCGGTCACTGCAGCGATGTGGAACCGGAACACGAGATGGAAAAGGTATTGTTTGCCTGCGATGAACTGACAGGCCTGATCTGGGCGGCTGCGAAAATGCGTCCCTCCGGAAGCGTTTCGGATATGGAGCTAAAAAGCCTGAAAAAGAAATTCAAGGATAAGCGTTTTGCGGCGGGCTGTTCCAGAGAAATTATTACAGAAGGCGCGGAGAAACTGGGATGGCCGCTGGAGGATCTGATGGAACGTACGATTCTGGCGATGCGTTCCTGTGAGACGGAGGTCAACGAGGAAATGCAGGATCTGGAACGCGTGTCAGAATAATCTGCGTAACAGTTCAGCTGTTACTGATCTGCACAAAAAATAAGTTGCTCACCGGAATAAAAGACGCCGCCAGATTGTCAGGCAAAGACAGTTTGGCGGCGTCTTCTTTCTTTATCACCTTTCGGACAGAGAATCCGGCGGAACTCAGTCAGCAAGCGTTCCCATTGGATCCCACGGGGAAAGATGCGTCGGCTCCTGCGCAGCTTCTTTCAGCTGTTCTTCCGACAGGTATTTTTTGTTGATTACAGCCTGATATACGAACTGGTCAAACCAGTCGGCATTCATCAGATAATATCCTTTGTTGCCGTGCTCATCGCTCCAGCTGTTTTCGATTTTCCATTTGGTCGGCTGGCCGTTTTCATCCAGATTGACGCCGGTGATTACCATTGCATGATTCATTGCACTCTCCCGGTAATCCAGACGATCTTCTTTCGTCATTTCGAAATCCATTCCGAAGGTTCCGGCGTAATCATAGCAGTCTGTACTCCAGATTCCCTTCTCTCTGTCACCCATATGACCGACATCACTTCCGAACCACACAGGCTCGCCGTCGGAAAGTTGGCGTACGATCAGAGAACGAAGGGTATCCATCGGAAGATTATAGTAGCGGATCGGCGCTCCCTCTGCAACATTTCCGATATAGTCTACCGTATATGTTTTTCCGAACGGTTTGTCAGCGGTAGGGGAATTAATCAGGCTCACGTAGTCTTCGCGGAGATTTAATCCCACATATTCCTGATAGAAGGTCTGTGGCGTCAGATTATGTACAATATGATACTGTTTGTCTTTATCTACATACTCAAAATCAAAGGTTTTGGGCGGGCAGCCAAAGCACATGCAGAGAAGTTTATAGACATCCTTTAAAATTTCGGATTTCATTGCCTGGACGTCTTTTCCCTGAGCCGCCGCTTTTTTCAGGATTGCAGCGCCTTTGCGAAGCTTTGTGTTAAGAAGTTTGTTCATTGCCCGTGTATTGCTGCTCTGGAATGTCTCCTCCATTGCGGTTTTCGGAATGACGCCGTATTTTTCCACCAGATTGACAAACATATCCCACTGTCCTCCGTCCTGTACGCCGGTGCTCAGCACCTGGCAGAGAACACGGTCGTCCGTCGGGCGGTCAGCCAGAGAGATAACGCTTTCCAGCATATAGTTTGCTTTTTCGAATTTGTCCCAGAATGCCATGTAGTTCTGGGAAAGCTCAAACTTCTCAAGTCCGCATTTTTTTGCAGTCATTTCCCGGAGAACATTCAGCGCAGCGAAGATCCAGCAACGTCCGCTGGATTTCTGGTTGGTAACCGGAAGCGTCGCAAGATCAATAGAAAATGCATGCTGCGACTGCGCAAGACCCGCATGGCAGAAGGCAGCGTCATTGACCGACGTATTGAAAAGCGCGTTTGTCATGGCACGGCAGAGAGGGCTGGAGTTATAGCTTTCTTCATAGCCCTGCAGCTGTTCCGTAGTTACACCCTGAAAAGAATCCATAGTAATTCATCCTTTCTGTGAAAATAAAATAATCATGAAGATAAAATTTTTCCATTGTATCGGCGGAAACTGTTACAATTTTTTCGGTTTTATCTCCATATTTCAGCAATAGTTTAGCACAGTTGTCCGGGAACTGCAAATAATTTTCCGAATATTTCCTTTGCAGCGGTTATTGTACAGCCAGCCTGACGGTAATCTGCGGCGTAAATATCCGGCCGGCTGAACAGTTACCGCATCCGGTCATTGAAAATCGCTTCGCGATAAGCCGGATGTCCGCGACACTATGCTTTCATATGCTCTGCGGTCGGATTCCGGTAATAACGGTTGTATTTTACATGATCGTAGATCACCTGGGCGACGGCTTCGGTTTCTTCTGCCATTCCGTCGCGAATCCAGTGCATGAAGATGTTGTACAGCGCTCCCGAATAATAATAAAGTTCGCTTTTTTCCAGGAAGGATTTATCAGTGGTTTCCGTGACTGTGAGCATATACATATCCAGACCATGAAGCACAATTTCTGCGCGGTTGGCTTTCTGGAGGCACAGGACATAATCCTTATATTTCCGGAGATATTTCAGACTGTGGAGAATATGATCGTAAGTCTGAAAGCCGGAGCGAATATCGGCGGTGTCCAGTTCCCGGACGTATTCTTCGATAATCTGATACATATAGTCACGAAGAATTTCATCTTTTGAACTGTAGTTTCTGTAATAGGACATGCGGGAAACTCCTGCACGCCGGGTAATGTCTGTGATCGAAATGTCGTTATATTCCTGTGTGTGCATGAGCTGAAGAAGTGCTTCCATGATACACTGTTTGGTAAACTGGTTGGCCGACCGGGATTTTTTTCGGATAGGCATGAACAAAAACCTCCTTTTTGTCACAGTTTGTCCGGCAGGACTTGCTTTTTTATCTGTTTAGTGATACTATTGTAACATTTTCTATGATGATTTAAAAGCGGCTTTTGTGTGCAGAGCATAGCGGTTCAGAGGGAAGACGAAAGACCGGGAGAAGACCGGAAAGGCTCCTGCAGGCAGTGGGTGACGCAGCGACAGGCTCGCGCACGAAAGCGGGAAAGGGCTGTATGATGAAATTTGGAATTGTGAGTGACAGTTCCTGTGATCTGGCGCAGGAATATACGGAGAAGGAGAAGGTCACGATTGTGCCGTTTTACGTATCCTTTGACGGAGAAAATTATTACCGGGAGGGAAAGGAAATCCCGGTGACAGAATTTTACAGAAAAATGGAAGCGCAGACGGGCTGCTATCCCAAAACCTCCATGCCGTCGGTGCAGGATTACAGGGATGCTTTCCTTCCGTATGTCATGCAGGGATGTCCTGTTCTGTGCATCTGTCTGACAAAAACTTTCAGCGGTTCCATGCAGGCGGCGTTGAATGCAAAACAGGAGCTGGCAGAAGAATATCCGGACGCTGTCATCGAAGTTATGGATTCTCAGCTGGTCACTGTGCTTCAGGGAATGCTTGTGAAAGAGGCCGTCAAACTGAGAAATCAGGGCAGGTCGCTGGAAGAGGCGATGGAGGCGCTCGCGCCGATCCGAAGCACCGGTCATATTTTTTTTACAACGAAAGATCTGAAGTATCTGGAGCACGGCGGAAGAATCAGAAAAGCAGCGTCCATTGTGGGAAGCGTTCTGAATATCAAGCCGCTTCTTCAGTACTATGACGGCGAGCTGGCGTCTCCGGAGATCTGCAGAGGAAGAAAAAAGTCGCTGCAGAAAATGATGGAAATGTTTTTTTCCTACATTGAAAAACACCAGATCCGGCTGGAGGAGTATCATCTGGCAACGGGAGTGGGGCTTCCTGTGGCGGAATATGAGACGTTCAAACAGCAGCTTCGCGAGGGATTACAGAAGCGCGGATACCATGTCACAGAGTGGGAAGAGATCCAGATCGGAGCGACGATCGGCGTACATACGGGGCCGTATCCGATGGGCGTCGGTTTTCTGAAACGGTGTCAGTGATTTAACGTTTTCACACGGTCGTGCAGTGAATGCACAGACCTGTTTGAACTGTAACGCGGATTCTCATGATTTTTCAGAAGAGTATTGTCAGAGGTCGTGTTTAATGATAAAGTAAGGGTATGTTCAGGAAAAGGCTGTGCAGCGCGCGGCCTTTTTCTGCGCCGGGAGTATCGGAAAATGGAATTCTCATGGCGCAGATCATTTTTCATGGAATTTGGAGTTGTCAGATGGAAAGCTTATATATTGTGATACCGGCATACAATGAAGAAGAAAACATAAAGCATGTGATACAGGACTGGTATCCGGTTGTGGAACGGCATGCAGCAGGCGGGGTGTCGCGGCTGCTTGTGATTGATGACGGGAGCAGGGACAGAACCTATGAGATTCTGCAGGAATTCTGCGAAAGTTACCCGCTGCTGGAAGTGGTGACGAAACCAAATGCAGGCCACGGAGCGACACTTCTCTTCGGGTATCATTATGCGCTGAAACATGGGGCTGATTATATTTTTCAGACGGATTCGGACGGCCAGACTCTGCCGGAAGAGTTTGAGCCGTTCTGGGAGCAGAGGAAGCAGTGGGATTTTCTCATTGGCAGGCGGTGGCACCGACAGGATGGAAAAGGAAGAATTTTTGTCACCCGTGTGCTGAGACTGGTGATCTGGCTGACATTCAGAGTGTGGACAGAAGATGCAAATACGCCCTACCGCCTGATGCATGCAGATACTCTGAGAAAAGTGCTTCGCTGGGTTCCGGAAGATTTTCATCTGTCCAATGTGCTGATCTCTGTACTGTACTGCAAGGGGCCCTATCGTGTGAAGTATCTGCCGATCACCTTTCGGCCGCGGCAGGGAGGAGTCAATTCGATCAATTTCAAAAAGATATTCAGGATTGGCCTGCAGGCGCTGAGAGAGTTCAGAAATATTGAAAAGGCGCTGGAACGAGTTGGAAATATTCGCCAGTAAAATCGGTATCTTCTTTTCCGTCGGTCCGGCAGAAAAGAAACGAAAGCAGTCCGGGACAGGATGTGGCTGTGCGTACATTCTGTCCCGGACTGCTTTCGTTATCGGGCAGGCAATAAGTCTGTTATACAGCCGGATCCTGACAGAGTTCCTGCATCAGGTCGTGAACGGTTGTCATCTCCGTCAGCCTCCAGGCGTTTTCTCCGCAGAACAAAAGCGAGTCATCCACCTGTCCTTCCGCTGCGCGGGTCAGCGCGGTTGTGATACAGTATGGAATCGACGCGCGGTCGCATTTTTTCAGACATTGATAGCAATGGGTGATTTTTTCCGGCTCCTGCTCGTGGAGGATCAGGAATCTGTTGCGGATGGCACGTCCCGGCATTCCCACCGGGCTTTTCATCAGGGTGATATCCTCTTTTCGGGCATCAAGGTATGCCTGCTTGTAGCGGGGGTCTGCGTCACATTCCTCTGTGACGACGAAACGGGTTGCCATCTGTACGCCGGAACATCCCAGGCTGAGGTAGTGATCGATGTCGCTGCGGTCAAAAACACCACCGGCAAATACAACGGGAATTTTTCGCTGATATTTTTTCTCATATCCGTGAACGATGTCCAGAATCTCAAGGATCTGACGGTCGTATTCTTCCGTTTCCAGGCGGGCAACATCCTCCGGAGTATAGCCCAGATGCCCTCCGGCTTTTGGCCCTTCGATCACCACCAGATCCGGAACCCGGTGATAGTGCATATCCCACAGCTTCAGAAGTACTTTGGCGGTTTTCGGCGGGGAGACAATGGGCGCAAGCTTGATGGAACTGTCTTTCGTGTAGCGGGGCAGATCACTGGGCAGGCCGGCTCCGGATATGATCAGATCCGCTCCGTTTTCGATACAGCATCTGACGTATTCTTCATAGTGGGTCAGCGCGCACATAATATTTACGCCGATGATACCTCCGTTGGAAATTTCTTTTGCGCGCCGGATATGGAAGGACAGAGCGCGGAGGTTGGCTGTCAGCGGGTCGTTGAAAAAGTCCGGCTCACGGAAGCCAGGCTGTGCTGCGGAGATAACGCCGATGCCTCCTTCCTTTGCCACTGCACCGGCCAGCGAAGAAAGACTGATGCCGACGCCCATCCCTCCCTGAATAATCGGCACGGAGGCCGTGAGATTGCCTATTTGTAATGCTGGTAAAGACATATGAACTTCTCCTTTGACTTTTTTATCGTCAGCATTGGCGTTGTCTGAACGCATTTCTGCTGTGCGGAAGAATTTCTCAGAATAAAAAGTGGTATTCGGAGAAACAACAAGTGGTTTTGAAAACTATATATAGAATACTTTGAAAGTCAAAGAAAGTCAAGAGATTTCAGGCTAATTTTAACGCAAAAGAAGGACCCTGGGCTTATTCTTTCCCCATGGTCCTTCTTTATTTTCGGGCTATTCTGTTTTCACGGTCTCTGCCGCAGAGACCGAAAGGTTCTGCGGACAGGATCAGTCAGTCACCACAGCGGTGCCGGAGGCTGTAACCATCAGCATGCCGTTATTGGTGCCGAGCACCTCATAATCGATATCTACTCCTACAATGGCATTGGCACCGAGCTGGGAAGCGCGGGAGATCATCTCATCCATCGCCTGATTTCTGGCATGCACCAGTTCTTCCTCATATCCCTGGGAGCGTCCTCCGAAGAAATTCCGCATTCCGGCTGCAAAATCGCGGACAAAATCGACGCCGGTGATTACTTCTCCAAACACGACCATTTTATACTCCAGAATCCGTTTTCCCTCAATGCTGTTCGTTGTCGTCACAATCATAAATCCACCCTCCTGTAAGTCTGCGCACAAATTGTAACAGTTCAGCCAGCGGAACTGCTACGGCATCCGGCCATTGAAAACCGTTTTGATTCTTTCTCATCATAGCATAAAATGATAATTTTGTATATGAAAATCCACAGAGCCGGGATTGATGCCATAAAAATCGCTTTGCGATGGGCCGGATGCCCGCAGGCACCATGCTTTCATACGGTCTGTGCAGTGAATGCACAGACCTGGCGGAACTGTTACTTGATGCCGAAAGGCATTCTCAGCTATAATAAAAAAAACTGTAACAAAAAAGGTTCAGCGCCGGCTCTGTCCCGGCAGAAAGGAGAACAGAATGTTAAAAGATCTGGTATTGAAAAACAGAAGCTACCGAGGGTATGACGAGAGTGTCCCTGTCTCAAGGGAGACACTGATGGAATTTGTGGAGTGTGCAAGGCTTTGTCCTTCGAGCGTAAACCGGCAGCCGCTGAAATACTGTCTGGTGTACAGGAAGGAGATGGTGGAGAAAGTGCGGCCTCTGACACGCTGGGCGCGGGCGCTGCAGCCGATGGAGCTTCCCCATCCGGGACACTGGCCGACGGCGTTTATTGTCATCTGCCAGGATTCGGAGATCGATCCCAATCTGAGCCGTTATATGAAGGATGTGGGAATTGTGGCCCAGACGATGCTTCTTGCCGCTGTGGAGCAGGGACTGGGCGGCTGTATGATCGGAAATTTTACAGCAGGAGAGGTGAGTCAGGCGCTGGGACTGAAGGAAAACTATCATCCCCTTCTGGTGGTGGCGTTTGGAAAGCCCCAGGAGAAGATTGTGCTGACGGAAGTTCCGGAAAACGGGGACACCAATTATTACAGAGACGAGAATGACGTGCATTATGTTCCGAAGCGAAAGCTGGAGGATGAAGTGATAGAAGTATGACAGGTCTGGCTGAAGGATAATACAACAGTTCAGTTGGCTGATCTGTTACAGGGCAATGAAACAAAACATAGTATTCCTATTGACAAAGTAGGAAATAAGGAATAAGATACCTGTTAAGCAGGCAGCGGAACGATGCGGAGAAATCCGGAAAGGGGAGAAACGATGGCAAAGATTTATCAGAATGTCAGTGAACTGATCGGGAACACACCGCTTCTGGAACTGAAAGGGATGGAGAAAAAGTATCATCTGAAGTCCCGGCTTCTTGCGAAGCTGGAATATCTGAATCCATCCGGAAGCGTCAAAGACCGGGCGGCGCTGGGAATGATCAGGGATGCGATGGAAACAGGAAGACTTGCCCCGGGAGCGACCATTGTGGAGCCGACCTCGGGAAATACGGGAATCGGCCTGGCAGCGCTGGCGGCCTCCATGGGCTTCCGGCTGATTCTGACGATGCCGGAGACCATGAGCGTTGAGAGGAGAAAGATTCTGAAAGCCTACGGGGCGGAGATTGTTCTGACGGACGGGGCCAGAGGCATGGCAGGTGCGATTGAAAAGGCAAAGGAACTGGTGGACGGGATTCCGGGAAGCTTTCTTCCCGGGCAGTTTGAAAATCCTGCCAACGCCAGGGCGCATTTTGAGACGACAGGCCCTGAGCTGTGGAAAGATACGGATGGAAAGCTGGATATCTTCGTCGCGTCGGTGGGAAGCGGCGGCACAATTACCGGCGCCGGACGCTATCTGAAAGAGCAGAATCCGGAAATTCATATCATTGCCGTGGAGCCGGAAACCTCGCCGGTGCTGTCCGGGGGAACGGCAGGCGCGCATGCGATTCAGGGCATCGGCGCCGGTTTTGTTCCGGAGGTTCTGGATACGGAGATTTACGATGAAATCCTGACGGCAGACAATGAGGCGCCGTTTCTTATGGGACAGGAGCTGGCGAAAACGGAAGGAATTCTGGTGGGAATTTCCTCCGGAGCCGCGCTGCATGCTGCCATTCGGGTTGCCGCAAGGCCGGAGAATGAAGGAAAAACCATAGTTGTTTTGCTTCCGGACAGCGCGGACCGCTATTATTCCACAGATTTGTTTCCCCAGGTGGAAGACTGACAACAGACAGGCGAAACCGTACTGTAGCGTAACCGTTGTTACAGTTCAGCCAGATGAACGGTTACGCTGTACATGGCTGCAAGGCTGACAATACACAAAAAGGAAGGAATCGGGAACCGTTCAGCCTGCGGAACGGTTGCGAAAGGAGAACAGAATATGAACAGAACAACAAGGGCGGAACGGAAATTACACTTTGAGACACTGCAGCTTCATGCAGGCCAGGAGCAGCCGGATCCGGCAACGGACGCGAGGGCGGTTCCGATTTATGCGACCTCTTCCTATGTATTTCACGACTGCGACCATGCGGCAGCGAGATTTGCCCTGGAAGATGCAGGAAATATCTACGGAAGGCTGACGAACCCGACCCAGGAGGTCTTTGAGCGGCGTATGGCGGCGCTGGAAGGGGGAAGCGCAGCGCTGGCGGTGGCTTCGGGAGCTGCGGCGCTTGCCTATACTTTTGAGAATCTTGCGTCCGCCGGGGATCACTTTGTCTCCGCATGCAATATTTACGGAGGAACTTACAATCTGCTGGCTCACACGCTGCCGGAATATGGTATTACAACCACTTTTGTGGATATTTTTCAGCCGGAACAGGTGGAGGCTGCGATCCGGCCGGAGACGAAGGCGATATTTGTCGAGACGCTGGGAAATCCCCGCTCGGAGGTCGTGGATCTGGAGCAGGCGGCAGAGATTGCGCACAGACACGGCATTCCGCTGGTGGTTGACAATACGTTCGGAACGCCGTATCTGATCCGCCCGCTGGAGCATGGGGCGGATATCGTGGTACATTCGGCGACAAAATTCATCGGCGGTCACGGTACGGCGATCGGAGGAGTGATTGTGGAGGGCGGAACCTTCGACTGGGAAGCCTCCGGAAAATTTCCGTCGCTGACGGAGCCGAATCCCAGCTACCATGGGGTCAGTTTTGTCAAAGCGGCCGGTCCGGCAGCGTTTGTGACGAAGATCCGGGCGATTCTTCTTCGGGATATGGGAGCTACGCTGTCGCCGTTTCATGCGTTCCTGTTTCTGCAGGGGCTGGAGACGTTCTCCCTGCGCGTGGAACGTCATGTGGAGAATGCAGAGAAGGTGGCCAGATACCTCAGCAGCCATCCCCAGGTGGCAGCGGTACATCACCCTTCGGTGACGGAAGATCCCCGTCAGAGAGAGCTGTACCGGAAGTATTTCCCCAGAGGAGGCGGTTCGATTTTTACATTTGAAATCAAAGGAGACGAGAGAAAGGCAAAAAATTTCATCGATCATCTGAAACTCTTCTCCCTACTGGCAAATGTGGCGGACGTAAAATCGCTGGTGATTCATCCGGCCTCCACAACCCATGCCCAGCTGAACGAGGAAGAGCTGAGGGAGCAGGGAATCGCGCCGAATACCATCCGGCTTTCTGTGGGAACAGAGCATATCGATGATATTCTGGAAGATCTGGAGACAGCATTTCGCAGCTGTTCGGAATAACGGTCGCCCTGCGGAAAGAATGGACCGTCCGGAGACGGCGGGAGGATCAGAAGAAATGGAGACAGATGCATGAAGATTTCAACGAAGGGCAGATACGCGCTGAGAATGATGGTGGACATTGCACAGCAGGGACGGGAATGTCCGGTTGCGCTGCGGGAGATTGCGCAGAGGCAGGGAATTTCCGTGAAATATCTGGAGCAGATTGCAGCAGTTCTGACCCGGGCGGGTTATTTGAAAAGCGTCCGGGGCGCGCAGGGAGGATATATTCTTACGAGGGAACCGAAGGAGTATACGGCAGGTGAAATTCTGCGTCTGACGGAGGGAAATCTGGCTCCGGTGGAATGTCTGGAGGCCGAAAAGAATCTTTGTCCGCGGGCAGAACACTGTACGACCCTGCGGCTGTGGGAAGAGCTGAACCAGGCAGTGCGCCAGGTGGTGGACGGCCGGACGCTTGAAGATCTGGCAGATGAGAAGAGAATGTAACAATACAGAAAAATTGTGACAGTTCAGCCTGCTGAACTGTCACGAAACATCGACATCCTCAGAGGCGGAAACGCACGCGTAGGGTGTCGATATTTTTTATAAATTCTTTGTTTATGCCATCAGCATTTCTCCGGTTCCGGATACTCTGTGCCGAAGGTCTCCACGGTTACGGATGCCATCTTCTGGTCTTCCAGAGGACGATCACGGAAGTCAGTGGCGGTCTCCGCAATTGCATTGACGACGTCCATACCTTCAATTACCTTTCCGAAAGCGGCATAGGCGCCGTCCAGATGCGGAGAGGTTTTGTGCATGATAAAGAACTGGGAACCTGCGGAGTCCGGATCCATTGCCCGTGCCATGGAAAGGACGCCTTCGGTGTGCGCCAGATTGTTGGTCAGAAAGCCGTTCTGAGCGAATTCTCCGGGAATCGAATAACCGGGGCCACCGATTCCCGTGCCCTGCGGATCTCCGCCCTGAATCATAAACCCGCGGATGACACGGTGAAAGATCAGGCCGTCGTAGAATCCTTTCTGCACAAGGCTGATAAAATTATTGACGGTATTGGGCGCGATCTCCGGATAAAGTTCCGCTTTGATTACGCCGCCGTTCTGCATCGTAAAAGTAACGATAGGATTTGCCATATTCTTTTTTCTCCTTTTGTTTTTATAGTTCGATTATAAGTGTTTTGCATTCTCAGGGCAAGCAGAATTTTATTTCCATTGTATCGTTCTGACGGGTATGTTAAAATAATTTCGTGGCAAAAAGTCCCGGGGCGGTTCCGGTCTGTGAACCGCCCCGGAGAAAACAGACAACAGGAGAAAAATTATGATCATAGAGACAACGAACCCCCGCGAAACCCGGGCGCTGGGGGAATTTCTCGGCAGCCAGGCGCGGCCCGGTCAGATTTATACGATGGTCGGAGATCTGGGAGTGGGAAAGACGGTTTTCACTCAGGGGTTCGCCCGGGGGCTTGGAATCCGGGAAGCGGTAAACAGCCCGACCTTTACGATCGTCCAGGTATATGAGGAAGGACGCCTGCCGTTTTATCATTTTGATGTGTACCGGATCGGAGACATTGAAGAGATGGAAGAAATCGGATACGATGATTATTTCTTCGGGGAAGGCGTCTGCCTGATCGAGTGGGCGGATCTGATCCGTGAGCTCCTTCCGGAGCATGTGATTTCAGTAAAGATTGAAAAAGAACTGGAAAAAGGTTTTGACCATCGCAGAATCACACTGGAAGGACTGGATGCGGAAACAGAGCAGAAGATAAAAAACAGGGAGAACCGTCCGGCAGACGGTTCTGAGATCTGCCGGGATGACGCGGCGGATGTGTCGGAAGGAGGTAAAAAATGAAACTACTTGCGCTTGACAGTTCCGGACTGGTGGCATCGGCAGCGGTGCTGGAGGATGATACGCTGCTGGGAGAATATACGATCAATCATAAAAAAACGCATTCGCAGACGCTTCTTCCGATGTTGGATGCGGTGGTGCAGATGCTGGAACTGGATTTACAGACTATTGATGCGATAGCGGTTGCTGCGGGACCCGGGTCGTTTACCGGACTGCGGATCGGCGCTGCAACGGCAAAGGGACTGGGACTGGCGCTGAGAAAGCCCCTGATCGCGGTTCCGACTGTGGATGCGCTGGCATATAATATCGGAGTGACGGACCGGCTGATCTGCCCTCTGATGGACGCGCGGCGCAGTCAGGTATATACGGGCATTTATTGCTATACAGACGGGATGCTGGATGTGATACAGCCGCAGGAGGCGGTCAGTGTCGCTGATCTGGCGCAGACGCTGAATGAGCTCGGCCAGGAGGTGATTCTGCTGGGGGATGGCGTGCCCGTCTATCAAGAGCAGCTGGAGCAGATGCTGCAGATTTCCTATTCCTTTGCGCCTGCCCATCTGAACCGGCAGAGGGCTGCGGCCGTGGGCGCTCTGGCGGAGCGTTACTACAGAGAGGGGAAATGCCAGCCGGCGGAAGAGATGGCGCCGGAGTATCTGAGAAAATCTCAGGCGGAAAGAGAACGCGAGGAACGGGAAAAACAGAAGACAGAGGACAGAGAAAGCAGCGGAGAGCAGAAGGAGAACGTATAATGATTATCATACGACAGATGGAGATTACAGATCTGGATCAGGTACTGCCGATTGAGGAGGCAAACTTTTCCGTTCCCTGGACAGCCAATGGCTTTTTTACGTTTCTGATCAGAGAGGATGCTCTGTTTCTGGTAGCGGAGGAAGAGGAAACCAGTGAGATTCTCGGCTACTGTGGAATCATTCTCAGCCTGGACGAGGGCGATATCACAAATGTATGCGTCAGGGAGGCTGACCGGCGAAAGGGCATCGGCAGGAAACTGGTGGAACGGCTGATAGGAGAGACAGCGAAAAGAGGGGTTTCCACCTGGCATCTGGAGGTGCGGCAGAGCAATGAGAGCGCGATCCGGCTTTACGAATCCCTCGGATTTGTGCAGGACGGGCTGAGAAAAGGGTATTATGAGGAGCCAAAGGAGGATGCTGTTCTGATGAGCCGGCGGGCGGCGTAACCGTTCAGCCGGCTGAACGGCAGCTGAGCGGCTGCGCAGGAAATGATTCCCGCTTGGAAAGTAGAAAAAACTATGGTAAAATGACAACTGTTCAGCGAGGCCGGTGCTTTTTTGTACCGGTCCCGGGAAACGCAGCGCCTGCGGGCATCTGCGGTACAGTTATTTACGGGACAACCGGTTTTACAGAGGAGCCGTAAGTCTTTCGGGAGTTCTGCCGGACATAGAGCCGCGGACTTCCGGAAGACTTCCGGGCGGATTCAAGGGAGGAAAGATATGCGTCGCTATCAGAAACAGACAGGAGAACTGAAACAGGTTATCTGCAACTGCTGCGGCAGGGAACTGAACGTGGATCAGGGAATTCTGAAAGAGGGAGCCTGCCATCTGGAACCCAGGTGGGGGTACTTCTCCGGCAAGGATATGGAAAAGCATTCGTTCGATCTCTGTGAAGCATGTTATGATAAAATCATTTCCGGATTTTCCGTGCCGGTGGATGTGACGGAGGAGACGGAATTTTTTCCGATGGAAGATGGAGAAACAGAATGAGTGAGAAAAGAGGATGTATAAAAATGCAGTGGAACATGCAAACAGCCGTTCAGTCACCTGAACGGCTGTAAGTGTTTCCTGGATTTTATTTGTTTTTCTCCAACTCCTGCATTTTCATGGCTCTTACTTTCAGCGGGAGGCCGAACAGAGTGATGAATCCGTCCGCGTCGTGGTGATCGTACAGATCGCCGGTGGTAAAGGAAGCAAGGGATTCATTGTAGAGGCTGTACGGGGAGGTGGAGCCTGCTTTTATGATGTTGCCTTTGTACAGCTTGAATTTTACTTCTCCGGTTACATATTTCTGGGTGGATTCCACGAATGCCTGAAGCGCCTCTCTCAGAGGAGTGAACCATTTGCCTTCGTAAACCACCTGAGCGAACTGGCTGCCCAGTTTCTTTTTCATCTCCATGGTATCACGGTCGAGGATCAGCTCTTCCAGCTGCTCGTGGGCTTCCATCAGAATCGTTCCTCCCGGAGTCTCATAGACACCTCTGGATTTCATTCCTACCACACGGTTTTCCACGATGTCGACGATACCGATACCGTTTCTGCCGCCCATTTTGTTCAGCTCGGTGATGATCTCGGATACTTTCATGGCTTTTCCGTTCAGTGTTTTCGGAACGCCCTGCTCAAAAGTCATTGTAACCAGTTCTTCCTGATCCGGAGCTTTCTGAGGCGTCACGCTGAGAACGAGCATGTCGTCATAATTCGGCGCGTTGGACGGATCCTCCAGCTCCAGTCCCTCATGGCTGATGTGCCACAGGTTTCTGTCGCGGCTGTAGCTGTGGCTGGCGTCGAACGGAAGGTCGATGCCATGTTTGTGGCAGTATTCAATTTCATCTTCGCGGGACTGCATGGTCCATACGTCAGTCATTCTCCACGGAGCGATGATTTTCAGATCCGGAGCCAGCGCTTTGATGGCAAGCTCAAAGCGGATCTGGTCGTTTCCTTTACCGGTTGCACCGTGACAGATTGCAGATGCGCCTTCTTTTCTCGCGATCTCCACCAGTTTTTTCGCGATGACCGGACGCGCCATTGAAGTTCCCAGCAGATATTTGTGCTCGTACACAGCGCCTGCCTGTACACAGGGCATAATGTACTCGTCACAGAACTCGTCGATAATGTCTTCAATATACAGTTTGGATGCGCCGGAGAGCTTTGCGCGTTCCTCCAGACCATCCAGCTCGTTTCCCTGGCCGCAGTTGACGCAGCAGCAGATGACCTCATAGTCAAAATTTTCCTTCAGCCACGGAATGACCGCAGTGGTGTCAAGGCCGCCGGAATAAGCAAGTACTACCTTTTCTTTCATAATATAATTCCTCCCTGAATCTTTCCGTCTGTTTTGCGCATATCTGTCCGTTGCCAGTACGCTGCGGCAGACGGATTATTCTTCTGTCTGAACGGCGGCGCCGGAGAGCCGACGGTACCGTCGAATCAAGTCTGGATTAAATATACATCATTTTTGATTATTATGCAAGCCTTTTGTTACAGTTCAGCCAGGCCTATGTATTCCCTGCACAGATTGTGGGAAAGTATGGTGTCTGCGGCATACGTCCCATCACAAAGCGATTTTCCATGGACAGATGCCGTAACCGTTCCGCTGGCGGAAGGGTTGCGGCATTTTTTAAATCCTCCGAAAAAAACTTGCATAATATTCAAAGATGATGTATACTTATGCACATTGAGCCGGTATGTGTGGGAAACCATGTACTGGAAAGGCGATGGGAACTGTGATATGATAAAAATCATAACGGTTACGATGACGCAGCAGATGCGTCGGGGAGGAGGAAAAAATGATCAAAGTAGGTATTATCGGAGCGACAGGCTATGCCGGAGGGGAATTGGTCCGGCTTCTTCTCGGACACAGAGAAGCGAAAATCGTATGGTATGGCTCCAGAAGTTATATAGATAAGAAATACGCGGACGTTTATCAGAATATGTTCCGTCTGGTGGAAGATGTGTGCAGAGACGACAATATGGAACAGCTTGCCGACGAGGCAGATGTGATTTTTACCGCAACGCCTCAGGGCCTGTGCGCGTCTCTGGTGAATGAGGAAATTCTCTCAAAAACAAAGGTCATCGACCTGAGTGCGGATTTCCGCATCAAGGATGTGAAGGTTTACGAAGAGTGGTATAAACTGGAGCACAAAGCGCCGCAGTTTATCAACGAAGCGGTTTACGGCCTCTGCGAGATCAACCGTAAGGCAGTAAAGAAGGCGCGGCTGGTGGCAAATCCGGGATGCTATCCCACCTGTTCCACGCTGTCCATTTATCCGCTTCTGAAAGAAGGCATTATCGACGGCAACACGGTGATTATCGACGCGAAGTCAGGTACCTCCGGAGCGGGAAGAGGGGCGAAAGTAGACAATCTGTTCTGCGAAGTCAATGAAAATATCAAAGCCTATGGCGTTGCAACTCATCGCCACACCCCGGAAATCGAGGAACAGCTGACTTATGCGGCGGGATATCCGGTATGCATCAATTTCACGCCCCATCTTGTGCCGATGAACCGTGGAATTCTTGTGACTGCCTATGCCAGCCTGAAACGGAAGGTAACTCCGGAGGAAGTGCGCGCGGTTTATGAGAAATATTATGCGGATGAAACGTTTGTCCGGGTTCTGGAGGACGGCGTCTGTCCGCAGACCAGATGGGTGGAGGGCAGCAATTTCGTTGATGTGAATTTCAGGATCGACCCGAGAACCAACCGTATCATTATGATGGGAGCGATGGATAATCTGGTCAAAGGCGCTGCCGGCCAGGCCGTACAGAATATGAACCTGATGTTCGGCCTTCCGGAGGAAGAAGGACTGCGGATGGCTCCGGTATTTCCGTAAAATCTGAAAAACAGCGGTTTTTCAGTCAGCGAAACTGTTACGAAAAAACAGCCGGATGACGCGGCGAGCGCGTCGGGAAGGAGAAGAATATGAAGAAAGTGGAAGGCGGCGTTACCGCGGCGAAAGGATTTCAGGCGGCGGGCTGCGCGGCAGGAATAAAAAAAGAAGGAATCATGGATATGGCGATGATTTACAGTGAGACCCCGTGTCATACGGCCGGAACCTTTACGACGAATGTGGTGAAGGCGGCGCCGGTGAAATGGGATCAGGACATTGTCCATCATCATGACGGAGCGCAGGTGGTCGTCTGCAACAGCGGGATCGCCAACGCGTGTACGGGAGAGGAAGGCATGGGCTACTGCAGGGCCACTGCAGAAGAGGCTGCCAGGATGCTCCATGTGCCTGAGACCGCGGTGCTCGTGGCGTCCACAGGAGTGATCGGAAAACAGCTTCCGATGGACAGGATCAAAGGCGGTATCGCAAAACTGGCACTGATGCTGGAGGATACCAGAGAGGCGGCTGCGCTGGCTGCGCGGGCGATTATGACCACGGACACCCATCCGAAGGAGACGGCGGTCTCTCTGGAGCTGGGAGGAAAGACGGTGACCATCGGCAGCATGTGCAAAGGCTCCGGGATGATCCATCCCAATATGTGTACGATGCTGAGCTTTGTGACAACGGATGTGAAGATCTCCGGCGAGCTTCTCCAGGAGGCGCTGAGCGAGGTGGTGCAGGATACCTATAATATGGTCTCCGTGGACGGAGACACTTCCACCAACGATACCGTGCTTCTGCTGGCCAACGGTATGGCGGGAAATCCGGAGATCACCGAGAAGAATGAAGAATATGAAGCGTTCAAGGCGGCGCTTTTTGAGGTAAATAAGATTCAGGCGATGAACATTGCCGGGGACGGCGAAGGTGCGACGGCGCTTTTTGAGGTAAAGGTCGTTGGAGCCGAGAGCAAGGAGCAGGCGGTGACGCTGAGCAAATCGATCATCACCTCCAACCTGACAAAGGCGGCGATTTTCGGACATGACGCAAACTGGGGACGGATCCTCTGCGCAATGGGATACTCCGGCGCTTCCTTTGACCCGGAAAAGGTGGACCTGTACTTTGAGAGCGAGGCAGGAAAGCTTCAGATTATCAAAGACGGCGTTGCGACAGATTACAGCGAGGAGGAAGCGACCAGGATTCTGTCGGAGAAAAAGGTGACGGCTGTCGCGGATATTCATATGGGAGAGGCGCAGGCTACGGCCTGGGGCTGTGACCTGACCTATGATTACGTAAAGATTAACGCAGATTACCGGTCATAAAGGCGGGGAAGCGGCAGAGCGCCAGGAAGGAGAAAAAGATGGTAAATAAAATGTATCTTGATAAAGCGGAGGTGCTGATCGAGGCGCTTCCCTATATCCGCCGGTTCAATCGGAAGGTCATCATTGTCAAATACGGCGGAAGCGCGATGGTGGACGAGGAACTGAAACGGAATGTGATCAAGGATGTGGTTCTTCTGAAGCTGGTAGGATTCAAGCCGATTATCGTTCACGGCGGCGGCAAGGAGATCAGCCGCTGGGTGGGAAAAGTCGGAATGGAGCCGAAATTTATCAATGGACTTCGGGTGACTGACGAGGCGACGATGGAGGTCGCGGAGATGGTGCTGAACAAGGTTAACAAGGAACTGGTGACGATGATTGAATCCCTGGGAGTAAAAGCGATCGGCATCAGCGGAAAAGACGGGGCACTGCTTCACGTGCAGAAAAAGCTGTCTGACGGACAGGATATCGGATTTGTCGGAGACATTGATGCGGTGGAGCCGGGAATGCTGTGGAAGCTTCTTGAGAATGATTTCCTTCCTGTTGTCTGCCCGGTGGGATTTGACGATGAGTTCCATACCTATAATATCAACGCGGACGACGCGGCATGTGCGATCGCGAAAGCGATGAGCGCGGAGAAACTGGCGTTCCTGACGGACATTGAGGGAGTCTACCGGGATTACTCCGACGCGGACAGCCTGATCTCGGAACTGCATATCAGCGAGGCGAAACAGCTGATCGCCGACGGAAATGTGGGCGGAGGAATGATTCCAAAGCTGCAGAACTGCATTGACGCCATTGAGAACGGGGTATCCAGAGTGCATATCCTGGACGGAAGGATTCCTCACTGTCTGCTTCTGGAGATCTTTACCAATAAAGGAATCGGAACGGCGATTCTGGATGAAAGTGAGGAGAAATACTATCATGAAAGCGAATGAAATCATGGAGAAATCGGAACAGTATGTGCTCCATACTTATAACAGATACCCGGTTGTACTGGATCACGGCAAGGGAGTGCGGCTGTACGATGTGGATGGCAGGGAATATCTGGATTTTGCGGCCGGCATCGCTGTCTTTGCCCTGGGATATGGAAACGAGACTTACAACCAGGCACTGAAAGATCAGATCGACAAGCTGATCCACACGTCCAACCTGTATTACAACGAGCCGATGGGAGAGGCGGCCGAGAAGCTGATCAAGGCCAGCGGAATGGACAAGGTGTTCTTTACCAACAGCGGAACGGAGGCCATCGAAGGCGCTCTGAAGGCGGCGAGAAAATATGCTTATCTGAAAGACGGAAACACCGATCATGAGATTATCGCCATGAACCATTCCTTTCATGGCAGAAGCATGGGTGCGCTTTCCGTGACAGGAAATACCCATTATCAGGACCCGTTCCGCCCGCTGATCGGCGGAATCCGGTTTGCCGAGTTCAATAATCTGGACAGCGTGAAGGCGCAGGTGACGGAGAAGACCTGTGCGGTGATTATGGAGACTGTTCAGGGGGAAGGCGGTATCTACCCGGCGGACCCGGAATTTCTCAGGGGAGTCAAGGCGCTCTGCGAGGAGAAGGACATTCTGCTGATTCTGGACGAGATTCAGTGCGGCATGGGACGGACCGGGAACATGTTCGCATGGCAGGAATACGGCGTGGAGCCGGATATCATGACCTGCGCCAAGGCGCTGGGATGCGGAATTCCAGTGGGCGCGTTTGTGCTGAACAAAAAGACCGCGGAGCATTCTCTGGTGCCGGGAGATCACGGCACGACCTACGGAGGCAATCCTCTGGCTTGCGCGGCAGTCCGCACGGTTTTCGATATTTTTGAGAAGGAAAAGATTGTGGAACATGTGCAGGAGGTTGGCGCGTATCTGGAACAGCGGCTGAATGCATTGGTGGAGAAGTATGATTTTCTCGCCCAGCGCCGCGGCAAGGGCCTGATTCAGGGCCTGGTAGTCACCGGCCGGCCGGTGGGAGAGATCGTTCTGAAGGCGATGGAAAACGGACTTCTGGTGATCACCGCGGGAACCGATGTGCTGCGCATGGTTCCGCCGCTGGTAATCAGTAAGGCAGATGTGGATGAGATGATTGAGAAACTGGAGAAGAGTTTTTAGCATATGTCCGAAGACTCCTTCCGGTACAGAGAAAGGGAACGGTTCAGCGGGCTGAACGGTTGCACACAGGGGATGGCCCGGAGCAGAAAAAGTGCTCCGGGTTTCTCTGTTCCCAGAACGGTTACATAGAATTTCCTTTTTCTGCATAATCTAATGTAAAATTCAGTATTGCAGCGCAGGGCCGTGTTCCGGGAATCCGGGGCGGCTCTGCGCTGTGGATCAGCAGCTGTTCCGCCAACGGAACGGTTGCGCAGATTATGCAGATGGAGGGAAAAGATGACAGGAATTATCATTGCACTGGTATCGGGAATTCTGATGAGCGTTCAGGGAGTGTTCAACACACAGGTGACCAGACAGACGAGTCTGTGGGTATCCGCCGGCTGGGTACAGCTTACGGCGCTGGCCGTCTGTATCGCCGCGTGGATTTTTACCGGGAGACAGGAGCTTACGGCCTTGTTTCAGGTAACGCCGCGGTATGTTCTGCTGGGAGGAGTGATCGGGGCTGCGATTACGGTCACGGTTATCCAGAGTATGAACAGCCTGGGGCCGGCCCAGTCGGCGCTGCTGATCGTGATCGCGCAGCTGATTGCGGCGTGGCTGATTGAACTGTTCGGGCTGTTCGGAATGGAGAAAACCAGCTTCGAGTGGCGCAAGTTGATTGGAATGGCGGTGGCGATTGCAGGAATCATTCTTTTTAAATGGGAAAAATAAAGGCGGCGGCAGGAAGCTCCGGAGCCTGCGGCATCCGGCCATGGAACATCGCTTCGCGATGGGCCGGATGCCCGCAGGCTCTGCGTTTTCCTACGGTTTGTGCAGCATATGCACAGACCTGGCGGAACTGTAACTCCAGGTCTTTCGTCTGCTAAAAAAATCTTGTATTTTCGCAGAAACTCCGCTACAATATGTAATAAGTTATGCATACGCAAGGGACCTTTACGCATGAGCGAAAAGGAGTTATGCTGATGAGAAAAAAACGAAGATGTCCCGTAGCTCTGGCGCCGGCAGTTCTGGTGATTTTTCTGCTGTCCGGGTGTGGGAGTGAGGAAGTGTCTTATTCTGTCGGCGGAGAATCCTGTGAATGGTCGGAATCGGCGGAGACTGTGTCCCGGGCAGAGTTCTCTGACCAGGCGAAATCTTCGTCTTCAGATTCCGGGACGGCGGAGGATTTTTCGTCTTCTTCTGTTTCAGAAAGCGGACAGGAAGAAGGGAGCGAAGGCGGTTCGCAGCCGGTGCAGATTCAGGTGTATGTCTGCGGTGCCGTGGTTTGTCCGGGCGTGTATACGCTGCCGGAGGGAAGCCGCGTCTATGAGGCGGTGGCAATGGCCGGCGGGCTTCTGGAGACTGCGGATCCGAGGGCGCTGAATCAGGCCAGGCTGCTGTCAGACGGTGAGCAGGTTACCGTACTCACCGTCGAAGAGGTGCAGAGCGGTGAAATCCCTGTCCAGGAATCCCCCGGCGGAGACTCCGGTGAAGGCGGAGCATCGTCCGGCTCTGCAGGAGAAAAGGTCAATCTCAATACGGCGGACGAGGCGGAACTGATGACACTTTCCGGGATCGGAGAGATCCGTGCGAAAGCGATTATTGCCTACCGGGAAAAAAACGGAAATTTTCAGTCGATTGAGGAAATCATGAAAATCGACGGTATTAAGGAAAAAATGTTTGAAAAGATCAAGGATTCCATTACAGTGTAATGCTGTTCGGCAGATTTGCGCTTTTTTATATATGAGGAGAGAGTTATGGCGAAAAAGGTATTGGTAGTAGATGACGAGAAACTGATTGTGAAAGGAATCCGCTTCAGTCTGGAGCAGGACGGGATGGAAGTGGACTGTGCCTATGACGGTGAAGAGGCGCTGAATATGGCGCGGGAGCACGAGTACGATATGATCCTGCTGGACATTATGCTTCCGAAGATGGACGGCATGCAGGTATGCCAGCAGATTCGGGAATTTTCCAGTGTGCCGATTATCATGCTGACTGCGAAAGGCGAGGATATGGATAAGATCCTCGGTCTGGAATACGGAGCGGACGATTATATCACAAAGCCGTTCAATATTCTGGAGGTAAAGGCGCGGATCAAGGCAATCATGCGCCGCACGACCAAACCTGCCGCCAAAGAGGAAAAAGCGAAGGTGATTCAGGCCGGGGATCTGAAGCTGGACTGCGAAGGCCGCCGCGTATTTATCAAGGATAAAGAAATCAACCTGACGGCAAAGGAATTTGACGTCCTGGAACTTCTGGTGTTTAATCCGAACAAGGTGTACAGCAGAGAAAATCTGCTGAATATTGTATGGGGATACGAATATCCGGGCGATGTCCGTACGGTTGACGTTCACATCCGGAGGCTGAGAGAAAAGATCGAGCCGAATCCGAGTGAACCGAAATATGTACATACGAAGTGGGGAGTGGGTTATTATTTCCAGGCTTAGTTTCAGGAAAAAAGGAAGATGGAAATTTCTGCGGAGTCTTCGGTTCCGCATCACCGTTATTCTTGTGGTGATCGGAATTGTTCCGATGATTATTGTGGAAAACGGGATCGTTGACAGCTATGAAGACCGGGCGGTCACGGTCCGCAGCATTACGGTAAAAAACCAGTGCGACATTATCTGCGATCAGATGGTGCAGCAGAATTACCTGCAGGATCAGAGCTCAACGGTGATCAACGGAGAGCTGAGCATCCTGAATAATATATACGGCGGACGGATCCTGATTATCGACAGGGATTTTAAGATCGTCAAGGATACCTATGATCTGGACCGTGGAAAGACGATGGTCTCCCCGGAGGTGATCGACAGTTATAACGGAAAGGATACCAGCCGCTACGATTCCAAGAGCAGTTACATTGAAATGACGATCCGGATTCAGGATAAGGAAAACGGGGAGACGCTGGGCGTCATGCTAGCCAGCGTGTCCACGGACGAGATCAAGGCGAATATGCAGATTCTGGAGCGGAAAGGTACCATGCTGCTGCTTATCATCATGGTGTTTGTGGTTGCCCTGGGATATTTTCTGTCCGGTATTCTTGTGCGCCCGTTCCAGAAGGTGACCCGTTCCATCGAGGACATCACGGACGGATATCTGGACGAGAATATTTCGGTTCCCGATTATCTGGAGACAGAGCTGATCACGGATGCGTTCAACAAGATGCTGGCGCGGGTGCGCACGCTGGATGAGTCCCGCCAGGAGTTTGTCTCCAACGTGTCCCATGAGCTGAAAACGCCGCTGGCGTCGATGAAGGTGCTGGCGGATTCCCTGAATGCTCAGGAAGACGTACCTGTGGAGCTCTATAAGGAGTTTATGCAGGACATCACGGAGGAGATTGACCGGGAAAATCAGATTATTACAGATCTGCTTTCCCTGGTGAAACTGGATAAGAAGGCCGCGGATCTGAATATCACATCCATGAATATCAATGATCTGCTGGAGCTGATTCTGAAACGGCTCCGCCCGATTGCTGCAGCAAAAAAGGTGGAACTGATTCTTGACAGCTTCCGACCGGTAAATGCGGAAGTGGATGAGACGAAGCTGACGCTGGCGATCTCGAATCTGGTGGAGAATGCAATCAAATATAATGTGGAGGGCGGATGGGTGCGAGTTTCCCTGAATGCCGACCACAAGTATTTTTATGTGACGGTGGCGGACTCGGGAATCGGTATTCCCAAGGAATCGCTGGATCATATTTTTGAGAGATTCTACCGGGTGGACAAGTCTCATTCCAGAGAAATCGGAGGTACCGGTCTCGGGCTGGCCATAGCGAGAAGCGCGATTGTCATGCATCGCGGGGCCATCAAGGTTTACAGCAAGGAAAACGAGGGAACCACGTTTTCCGTTCGTATTCCGCTCACATATCTGGCATAGCGCAACAATCAGGAGGAGAAAAACATGAGACGTTGGTTTTCGGTCCTGGCAGTTCTTATCCTTCTCGCCGGCTGCAGTCGCAGCGAGAGTGAAGAGAAGACGGCGGATTATTTTATGTATTATCTGTCGCTGGACGGAAATCAGGTGGTGGAAAATGCCTGTGAACCGGAAGCTTCCCAGGGAGAGGAACTGATTCAGGAATTTGCAGAGAAATTCAATGAGACGCCCGAGAAGGAGGATTATCAGCGCCTGATGGCGAAGGATGTGGAGATTGAAGGCTGGACGCTGGAGGACAGCACGCTGACGCTGAAGATCCGGGGACCTTATGAATCCATGAGCCGTCCGCGCGAGGTGCTTGTCCGGGCAGGACTGGTGCGGGGCTTTACCCAGATCCCGGAGGTGGAGCGGGTACAGATCACAACGGAGGACGGAGAGCTGAAAGACTCGTCGGGAAATGTGATCGGGCCGATGACACGGGAAAGCTTCGTGGAAAACGCAGGCAAGGAAATCAATAATTACCAGTACACAACACTGACCCTGTATTTTGCCAATGAAACAGGGGATAAGCTGGTGTCTGAGACGCGGTCCGTCTATTACAGCACCAGTATGCCGCTGGAGCGGGTGGTTGTGGAGCAGCTGGTAAAAGGACCGTTGGAGGAGGGGCATTACGCAGTCCTTTCGCCGGATACGAATATTCTGAGCGTTACGACCTCGGATAATATTGCGTACGTCAATTTTGACGAGACGTTTGTAAACGGAACGATCAGCGTTGCACAGGAAATTCCGATCTATGCGCTGGTGAACTCCATCACCACCAACTGCCCGGTGCAGAGAGTGCAGTTCTCCATCAACGGAGAGAGTGATGTGACGTTCCGTGAAAGTATGAAACTGAATCAATTTTATGAAAAAGACCTGTCATATCTGGAGGAAAACAGTGAATGAAAAAACGGCCGATGTGCCTGGTGTGTCTCGGACTCGCACTGGGAATCTGGCTGATACGCCTTTTGGGGCTTCCCGTTTTCGGGGAGCCCGAAAAAGAGCGGCTGGAGCCCCTGGTTCAGTCAGAAGAAACCGTACAGGTCCGGGGACAGGTTCAGGATTATGAAAGAAAAGACAATTCTAAGAGTTATCTGATCACATCTTGTGTTCTCAAGGTTCAGGAGAACGAAATTCCAGTAAAAAAATTATATCTGATTACACAGCAGGAAGAAATGTTTGCCATCGGAAGCATCATAGAGACGGAAGGAACGCTGGAGAAACCGGAGGCGCCGACAAATCCGGGACAGTTTGACACTGCCGGCTGGTATGCGTCCCAGGGAATCTTTTACACCATGTGGGCGGAGGAGCTTCGGGCAGTGCGGATGGCGGAACCGGGGATTCGGGAAGGAATGAAACAGCTTCGCACGCAGATGTCAGAGCGGCTTTCGCTTATGCTGCCGGAATCCCGGGCAGGAATCCTCTCGGCGATGCTGATCGGAGACAAATCCCTTCTGGATCCGGAGATTCGTGCGGTTTATCAGGCGGGAGGCGTGCTCCACGTACTCAGCATCTCAGGTTTACACTTATCCATGCTTGGCATGGGTCTGTTCCGTCTGCTTCAGAGACTCGGATGCCATCGCTTTCTGAGCTCGGGGCTGGCGATTGCGGGAATGGCCGCCTACACAGTGTTTACCGGAAACGGCGTTGCCACCCGGCGGGCATTTTACATGTTTGTCATTCTGACCGCTGCCGGTCTGGTGGGGCGCACCTACGATTCTCTGAGCGCTCTGGCGCTGGCGGCAGTGATTACGCTGATCGGTCAGCCGGAAACTCTCAGCTACAGCGGTTTTCTCCTCTCTTACACTGCAGTGCTCGGCACGTCGCTTGTGTGGCCGGTGTGGAAAAAGGGAATGTTTTGCAGGGAACATGTGGAAAAAGCAGAGGAAAAGAAAAGGAAAAACCCGAAAAGGAAAACTTCAAAAAGGGAAACCCGAAAAAGAGAAGGAAGAAAGAAGGAGACGCCGGCTCAGAAGTGGAAGGAAAGGGAAAGCGAATGGGGAAAGAGCCTGAAACAGAATGCCGCCTCCTGTATGCTCATCACCCTCACCACCCTTCCCCTGACGACATACTTCTTTTATGAGATTCCGGTTTTTTCGATTGTTCCGAATCTGATTCTATTGCCTACGATGGCGTGGGTGATGGGCTCCGGAATTCTGGGATGCTGTCTGGGTCTTTTTTCTGTTCCCCTGGGAAAACTGGCCCTGCTTCCGGCCTCCCTTCTGCTTGGCTTGTATGAGGCTGTGATGAAAGGGATTCAGAGAATTCCGGGGGCGGTCTGGATCTGCGGGCAGCCGACGCCGGTAGGGATTCTGGTGTTCTACATGCTCCTGACCGCGGTCCTCCTTGCAATTTCCCGGATATCGCGGGAGGAAAATATGGAGAAACCGCCGGCCAGGTTCTGGAGGTCGCCCAGAGGAACTGCGCTTTGCGCTGCCATTCTGGTGCTGGCGACAGCCTGTCTCCTGGTTCGGCGGAATCCGCCGCTGTCCGTTACCGCGCTGGACGTGGGTCAGGGAGACGCGTTGGTGGTCCGGAAAGGCGGCGGGATCACCTGGCTGATCGACGGCGGAAGCAGCGATGAAAAGAATGTGGGAAACTACAGGATTCTTCCTTACCTGAAGAGTCAGGGGATCCGCACGCTGGACGCAGTGATTGTGACCCATTCCGATGAGGACCACGTCAACGGAATCCGTGAACTGCTTGAGATGAGCGGAAAGGGAATGACGGCGCTGCGCATCCGCCGGCTGCTCCTGCCTTTGTGGATGCAGGGCGGGGAGTGCGCGGCAGAACTGGAGGAGCTGGCCGGAAAAGCCGGGGCTGCCGTCGCCTATCTCAGAAAGGGAGACAGGATCACCGCCGGGGAACTGACATTGAAGGTTCTGCACCCGGATGATGAATCCTATGAGGAGGAACCAAACGCCGGCAGCGTTGTCCTGTCGCTGCACTATAAAGAATTTGACGCCCTTCTGACCGGAGATGTGCAGGGGGAAGGAGAGGAAAAACTCTGGCGGCAGCTGGAAGAGAATCCCTTCCAGTATGATTATCTGAAAGTCGCGCACCACGGGTCGAGAAACTCTACGCCGGAAGAACTTCTCGCGATTGTGCAGCCGGAGATTTCGGTGATCTCCTGTTCCTCCTCCGGCCGCTACGGACACCCGCATCAGGAGCTTCTGCAGAGACTGGAGGATGTGGGAACCGATTACTATGTGACCGCTGACGCGGGAGCGCTGATCTGCACCACAGATGGCCTCCGCTGCACGATGATCGGTTACCGTAACCGTTCAGCGGGCTGAATTGCTGTATTATTACCCATTATTTTGGATTGGCGGGAATAAAACTCTTGACAAACGCCCGCGGATATCATAAAATAATAAAGCATGTTTCGAAGGAACGCCCGTGTCTGTTCCCGAAACACAGAACTCGAATTCAGAAAAAGATCAAATGAAAATTTAGTTTGGAGGTGTACAGTTTGGCTAACATTAAATCCGCAAAGAAAAGAATCCTTGTAAATCAGACAAAGGCTGCGCGCAACAAATCCATCCGTTCCGCAGTTAAGACTTCTATGAAAAAAGTAGAGGCTGCAGTTGCTGCAAACGATAAGGCAGCAGCAAATGCCGCATTGACAGATGCGATTTCTACGATCAGCAAGGCTGCTTCGAAAGGCGTTTATCACAAGAACAACGCTGCAAGAAAGGTTTCCCGCCTGAGCAAAGCTGTAAACTCAATCGCATAAATAAATCATAAAGGAAAACTCCCGGCTATACCGTCATGTGGCCGGGAGTTTTTCCTTTTCATGGCCGGATGCGTAGCCGTTCAGCTGTCTGAACGGTTGCAGCTGTACCGGATAATCAGCAGTTCCACGCTCATCACATCCGTCAGACGCCCTGTCTTCACCGCTTCTTCTGTGTCTACACAGTCCTCCACCGCTTTCTTCAGAGCGTCCCGTTCGTATTTCCGCGCCATTGGCAGATAATTTCTCACCACAAAATTCTGGAGACCGGTGCGCTTGGCAATGGTTGACTGGTCGCAGCCTTCCGCCGCCAGTTCTTTCACCTGCAGGAGCAGATTAAACTGTCTTGCGAGAAGGAAGAGAATTCTCATGGGAGGTTCTTTGAGCGCGAGGAGATCATAGTACAGATCCAGAGCTCTGCGCTGCCGCTTTTCCGTGACTGCCCGGATCATGTCAAAAATCCGATTCGTGATCTGTGTGGTGCATACGGCCTCGATATCGGAGGCGGTGATCACTTCCCTCCCCATGGTATAGGCCAGCAGTTTGTCCAGCTCCTTTTCAATATTTCCCATATCCGTTCCGGTTTTTCCAAGAAAAAGCTCCATATCCGGACGGGTAATCTTTTTGTTTTCCTTTTTCAGTATGCTGAGCACCCAGGTCATCAGCGTTTTTTCGTCCTGGGTGGAAAATTCCACCGCTCGCCCGTATTTCTGAACGGCCTTGTACATACGGTTTCTCTTGTCAATTTCATCTTCCACAAAGAGAAAACAGATATAGTCCGGGAGCGTGGACATGTATTCCGCCAGCTCCTCGGACTTGGTTTTGAAAAAACCTGTGTTTTCCATCAGAATCACACGGCGGTTAGAGAAAAACGGCATTGTCTCCGCAAGATCGATCACCTCGCGTACATTGATGCCTTTTCCCTCAAAGCGGGAAAAATTCATTGTGTCTTCTTCGGAAACCAGCGCCTGGAGCAGCCTGTGTTTGTACTGCTGCTTTAGATAAGCCTCATCTCCGTAAAGCAGGTAAACTTTCTTATAATCCTGATTTTTTATATCTTCTAAGATACTTTTCATAAATAAGCTCCTTTGGGGACAGTTTGTAACCGGTAATCGTTGTAACTGTAACCGTACATTTATTCTAAGCTATTTTTTCATGCAAAACAAGGAATATCTGCGAATTCCAATGAATGGATGTCATAACAGTTCCGCTGGCTGAACGGTTACGATTCCAGACGGCCGGAATAATTTATAACAAAAAGTGAGTAAAAAAAAGTTATATGGAAATGCTTATGTCAGAAGTTACCGTTGGTCTGCGGCAGCACAAAGACCGGAGCTGCTGCGCGGCAGCCGGAGTGAGAAGGGAAAGGAGATTCTTATGATTGGAAGGTTCAGAGTCCGCACAGATCTTGCGATGGAAAACGGAGAAAAATTTGAAAAAGATCAGGTGGAAATTCCGGGTGTGGAGATAAAAAAACGCTATAACAGAGGACGGGATCTGTGGACAACGCTGGTAAAAATCGAGACAGAGCAGGGGGCAAGGCTGATGGAAAAGCCTGTGGGAACTTATGTGACGATGGAAGCTCCCAATCTGGCGGTGCCTGACGATGAATACCATCGGGAGATTTCAGAGGAGATTGCCCGCTGTCTGAAAAAAATGCTGCCAAAGGATCAGGACTGTTCCGTGCTGGTGGTGGGGCTTGGCAACCGGGACATTACGGCGGATGCGCTTGGTCCGATGGTTGTGGATAATCTCCAGATCACCAGGCATATTGTCAACGAGTACGGCGTGGCGGCAATGGGAGAGGAGCACGTGATCCGGGTCAGCGCGCTGGTTCCCGGGGTGATGGCTCAGACCGGGATGGAGACGCAGGAAATTGTCCAGGGAGTGATTGCTGAGACGAGACCGGATGTTCTGGTGGTCATCGACGCGCTTGCTGCGAGAAGCATCCGCCGTCTGAACTGTACAATACAGCTGACGGATACCGGAATCAGTCCGGGCTCCGGCGTGGGAAATTACAGAACGGGACTGAATCGGGAGACAATGAAGATTCCTGTGATCGGTATCGGAGTTCCGACGGTCGTGGATGCGGCGACGATCCTTCATGACGCGGTGGCGGAGCTTCTGGAATCTCTGGAGGAATCGGAGATGGATGAATTTTTGTCGGAACTGATCAGCCCGTCGCTGACAAGCATGTATGTGACGCCGAAGGATATTGACGAGACAGTGAAGCGTCTGAGCTTCACTATCTCAGAAGGGCTGAATATGGCTTTTTCCTGAGGTCTTTCCGGACGAGACCAGACATATCATAGTTAAAGGTGATGATATGAATGATCTGGAAAAGAAGGTGCGCGGGATACTGATCCTGTGTGTGATTCTCGTGGGGATTTATCTGGCAGGAAAATGCTATTCGATGTGGGAGCAGAAGAGCGGCGGTCAGGGCGGGAGGATTCTTGGAAAGGCCTACGCCCAGGCGGGCGCCTGCGCAGCGGAATTGTTTCTGCCCGGGATGGATTATGGGCAGGAGGAACTGCCGGATGATTTGTTTTCGGCGGTTCTGCAGACGGTAAGAGAACAGTTTCCCATTCTGTCTTTTCAGGAGACGGACTGCGGGGAGGAGGCCATCATAGAAGATTCCGAGACCGCGGAGGCGATCCGTGAGGAAAATGAGAAGCTGATCGCACAGAAAAGCCAGGAAGAAAATCAGGCGCAGGCTGTCACAGAGGAGAATCAGCAGGCGCAGGAAGGTCAGAGCACAGACCAGGAAGGTCAGAGCACGGATCAGGAAAGTCAGAGCAGCCCGGAAGGTGGACCGAACAGTGAGACGGCGGAAGCGGACAGCGGGGCGCAGACAGACGAGGCCATGGAGGCGGCGCAGATCCCGGAGGGCACGGCGCTTCAGAAACAGGTGGAGATTCCCAGAGAACAGCTGGCGGATTTCAACTATCTGCTGAACAATTTTTTCGTGGTGGATCCGACGACGACAGCGCTGGAATCCCAGATCAACGCGGAGGCGCTGCTGGGAAAAGATATGAAGCTGGAAAAGGATCCGGAAAATCCTCAGATTCTCATTTACCACACGCATTCCCAGGAGGGGTTTGCGAATTCTGTAGAGGGAGATACCTCCACCACAGTGATCGGAGTCGGCGATTATCTTGCGGAACTATTGCAGGAACGGTATGGGTACCAGGTCCTGCATATTACGGACACGTTCGACATTGTGGACGGTCAGCTGGACCGCAGCGCCGCCTATAATTATGCCGAGCCGGTGATCAGCCAGGCTTTGCAGGAGCATCCGACGATAGAGATCGTGATTGACCTGCACAGGGATGGCGTGGATGCGTCCAAGCATCTGGTTACGGAGGTGAACGGGAAACAGACGGCTCAGGTGATGTTTTTCAACGGACTGAGCAGAACCAATCAGAACGGGGAAATCTCCTATCTCCCGAATCCGTATATTCAGGATAATCTGGCCTTCTCGTTTCAGCTGGAATATCTGGCGAAGCAGTATTATCCCGGCTACACCCGGTGCATTTATCTGAAAGGCTACCGGTACAATCTGCACCTGAGACCCCGGTCGCTGCTGCTGGAGGTGGGCGCGCAGACGAACACGGTGGAGGAGGCAAAAAATGCGATGGAACCGTTTGCGGATCTGCTTTATAAAGTATTGAACGGGGAAGGGAACGGATAACTGGCGAAGCCATGAGGCGGAATGTTCAGAAAGATAATATCGACGTATTTTTTCACAGGATACGACCTGTTTTCACAGCGAGAAATGTGATACATTTGGAGTATCGGAAAAGCGGCCGTTCAGGATGCTGAACCGCTGCTGAGGAAAGACAGAGACATCGGTGTGAAAGGAGAATATCGTATGAAATTTACGGAAGGTTACTGGCTGCCAAGCGAGAAGGCGAATGCATCCTACGCAATGCAGGCGTATGAAGTGGAAAAGATTCCGGGAGGTATGAGGATTCTGGCGACGACGAAAAAGATCGAGAGCCGTGGGGCAACGCTGAATCTGCCGACGATTACCATTGAGTTTGTGGCGCATACGCCGGATACGATTTCCATGGAGGCATGGCATTATGAGGCATATGACAACGGCGTTCCCAGCTTTGAGAAGGAAGAGGGAATCTATGAAAATGTCCGTGTGACCGTAGATGAGGCTGAGGCGGTTCTGGACACGGGAAAGGTACAGGTTCGCGTGCAGAGAGAGAATTTTGCCTATACATTTGAGGCGGACGGAAAAGTTCTGACCGGCAGCGGATTCCGTAATCTCGGCTATATGAGATGGAACCGCAAGGAGAGTACAATGCTTCCGGCAAACAACTATATGTGCGAGGAGTATGAGCCGTATATGGTCAGCGAGCTGTCCCTGCAGGTGGGCGAGTGTGTATACGGTCTTGGCGAGCGGTTTACAGCCTTTGTCAAAAACGGGCAGACGGTGGATACCTGGAATGAGGACGGAGGCACGGCCTCCCAGGTTTCCTATAAGTGCGTGCCGTTCTATATGACGAATAACGGGTATGGCGTTCTCGTGGACAGCACGGACCGGGTATCTTTTGAGGTTGCCAGCGAGAAGGTTGAGTACGTAGGATTTTCTGTTCCGGGCGAGAGAATCAAATACTATCTGTTCCACGGACCGGACCCGAAGGATGTTATGAGAGAATATACGAAGCTGACCGGCCGCCCGGCGCTGCCTCCGGCGTGGTCCTTCGGACTCTGGCTGTCTACCTCTTTTACGACCAATTACGACGAGGAGACGACGACCTCTTTCATCGAGGGCATGGAGGAGAGAGAGATTCCGCTCAGCGTGTTCCATTTTGACTGCTTCTGGATGCATGAGTTTCACTGGTGTGATTTTGAGTGGGACAAGAAGTGTTTCCCGGATATCCGCGCGACCCTGAAAAAATATCATGACAAGGGACTTCATATCTGCGTGTGGATCAACCCGTACATTGCCCAGGGAACGGAGTTTTTCCGGGAGGGTGTGAAAAACGGATATCTCCTGAAGCGCGCGGACGGACGCGGTGTATGGCAGACGGATAACTGGCAGGCAGGCATGGGGCTTGTGGATTTCACGAATCCGGATGCTGTGAAATGGTATACCGACAAGCTGCAGACGCTTCTGGACTGCGGTGTAGACTGCTTCAAGACAGATTTCGGCGAGCGCATTCCGGTGGATGTGGTCTACCATGACGGCAGTGATCCGCAGGCAATGCATAATTTCTATACATATCTCTATAACAAGGCAGTGTTTGAGCTTCTGGAGAAAAACCGCGGCAAAAATGAGGCGGTGCTGTTTGCGAGAAGCGCGACAGTCGGCGGACAGAAATTCCCGGTTCACTGGGGCGGCGACTGCTCTGCAAATTATCCGTCTATGGCAGAGACCCTGCGCGGTGGGCTTTCTTTCGCGATGAGCGGCTTTTCTTTCTGGAGCCATGATATCTCCGGATTTGAGAACACGGCGACGCCGGATCTGTACAAGAGATGGGCGGCGTTCGGCCTGATGTCCACCCACAGCCGCCTGCATGGTTCTCAGAGTTACCGTGTGCCGTGGGTATTTGACGATGAGGCCAGCGAAGTTGTCAGATTCTTCACGAATCTGAAATGTCGGCTGATGCCGTATGTCTACCAGAAATCTGTGGAAGCCCATGAGGAAGGCATCCCGGTGATGCGTCCGATGGTATTTGAATATCCGCAGGATCCGGCGGCAAGGTATCTGGATCAGCAGTATATGCTGGGCGATGCGCTTCTGGTCGCGCCGGTATTCCGTGAGGATCATGTGGCGGAGTACTATCTTCCGGAGGGAACGTGGACCGATCTGCTGACCGGACAGTGCAGGGAAGGCGGCAGATGGTATCAGGGAACTTATGATTATTTCTCCATGCCGCTGTATGTGAGGGAAGCTTCCATCCTTGTCATGGGACAGGACAAGACACGTCCGGATTATGACTACAGTGCAAACGCGACGATCCGGATTTATCAGCCGAAGGAAGGCGTCCGGATGACAGCGAAAATTCCGGATCTTCTCGGAAATACGGTAAATACGATTTCTGCTGTGAAGAAAGACGGACAGCTTCAGATTACCGTGGAGGGAAGCCATACGGATCTTATCGTGGAGATTTACGAAGGAAATGAGAAAAAAGAGATGGTTCTGAAGGCGGGAGAGACACAGATATAACAGACCGCCGGCGAAACGGCTGAACTGTAACCGGGAACCAACTGAAAAAACCTGCCGCGGCAGAAGGCTGTTGAAATACAGCGCTTCGCCGCGGCAGGTTTTTTGCAACCGTTCCGCCGGCGGAACAGTAACTACAGTTTTTCGGATTTTCAGATCTGAACGCCGTTTTTGGTCAGAAGTTCTCTGGCGGTATCTACGGAGTCCACGCCCTCTCTGTTCTTGACAGGAGCGAATTCTTTCTCTCTCACAATCTCATAGGGCAGACAGCTGTCCATCATGTGGATCATGTCGAGAACCAGATCTTCGAATTTATAGCCGTTGGGAGCTTCCGGTTTCACTTCGTTTCCATTTTCATCGATATAGGGAATTTTCTTCTCCACAATATGGACCGGCAGTTTCTTCTCGCGGATTTCTTCCAGGCGTTTCAGGCGGAACAGGTAGTTTAACGTGACGCCGAAGTTGTACAGAAGATTTCCGTTTTCATCCCGGAGACTGCGCATATCGTCGGTCATTTCATAATATTCGACAATTGCCGGTTTTCCGCTCTCCCTGCAGAGCACGCCCACGCGCTCGTCCGGGGAAGCTTTCCGGACCACCTTTCCGCCGCAGTCGCAGCCGGAAGAGATGACGGCGCCTACATAGACTGGATCATTGATGCGCTGCAGGACATTGTCCACGGAGAAGACAGAGAGCCATTCGATCCCCCGCTCCTGCATTTCTTTCAGGTATCCTGCGCGGCACAGGGAAGAGAACCACCCGCCGTTGCCGTTGGGAGACATGCTGATTCGGTCTTTGGCTTCCAGAAGCACCTTCCCGTCGTAACCGACAGAGGGAGCCATATCCTGCTGGAAGAAACGGATTTCCTCCGGATTGTAGCCAAAATAGTTGTGTTCCCGGAAAAAGGAGGTTGTCTCTTCGTGATTTTTTCTGCTGGTCATAATGTACAGAGGAATCCAGGTGCCGGCCTGTTTCACAACATCCATCAGATTGTTGATCAGACATTCAAAAATATACAGCGGTCTGGTGACTCCGATGTTAAACATTCCTTTCGGTTTGTCGAAGCCGAGACGGGTTCCCTGGCCCCCTGCGAGAAGAACGGCGCCTGTTTTCTGCGCGCGCAGAGCTTCCAGGCCGATCGCCTCAAACTCATCATGGCGCTTTTCAATTTCCGTGAGTTCCATCGCGCCGAGGGGTTCGATTTGTTTTCCGGCCTTTTCGTCGGAGGCCGGCTTCTGACCTGCCATATGGATCAGGTTCCAGTCGATTGTGCTGATCTGCTCCAGCAGGGACGCCTGCCGGTCCGGAGTCAGTTCATTGTAATATTTCAGCAGATGCAGCTGATCCTGTTCTTTCAATGTGGTATAGATTTGTTCATAGGTTGGTGTTGACATGAGCAAATACTCCTTTTACTCTTTTTTTCTTGATCTGAAGCATAGATGAAAGTATGAGTCGCCTGCCGCCATGCTTCTGTTTTTCAGGCACATTCCAGTGCTTCAATTATACACAAAGACAGAGAGAAATGCAATATGTGGACAGAAATGCACAGACCTGGCCGAACTGTTACATGCGGCGAAAAAGGCAAAGAATTGCAGATTGTTTCCCCTGATATTCTGTGCTATACTGTTAGCCAGAGAAGAACCGTTCCGTGTTGCTGAACGGTTATGTCGGAGATGCTGTGGGAAGTCAGATCTGCCCACAGGAGGAAAAAGACAGGGAAACGCCTGGGGAGAGGAAGTTTTTATGCGGAAGATATCGTTGATTGTGCCCTGCTATAATGAGGAAGAGGCACTGCCGATTTTTTACGAAGAGGTGGCGAAGGTGAGCGCATCCATGCCGGAATACGAATTTGAATTTCTGTTTGTGGATGACGGATCGAAGGATCGTACGCTGGAATTGCTGCAGGAAATTTCAGCGCGGGACGAGAGGGTATTCTACTACTCGTTTTCGAGAAATTTTGGAAAAGAGGCTGCGATGTATGCCGGTTTCTGTAACGCCAGAGGAGATTATGTGGCTGTGATGGATGCGGATATGCAGGATCCGCCGTCGCTGCTCCCGGAAATGGTGGAAGCGCTGGAGAGCGGAGAGTATGACAGTGTGGCGACGAGGCGTGTTTCCAGAACAGGAGAACCTCCGATCCGTTCTTTTTTTGCCAGACTGTTTTATAAAATTATCAATAAAATCTCAGATGCGGATATCGTGGACGGAGCCAGGGATTTCCGCCTGATGCGGCGGGATATGGTGGACGCCATTGTGGAAATGGGGGAATACAACCGGTTTTCCAAGGGAATCTTCGGCTGGATCGGGTTTAAGACAAAATGGCTTCCCTATGAAAATGCGGAGCGCGTGGCCGGGGAGACCAAGTGGAATTTCTGGAAACTTCTGAAATACAGCATTGACGGCATTGTGAATTTCTCTCAGACGCCGCTGATGATCGCATCCTGGTCAGGAATTCTGTTCACCTTCCTGGCATTTTGCATGATTATCGTGATCTGCGCCCGGAAGCTGATCTTCGGAGATCCGGTGGACGGATGGCCGTCTCTTGTCTGTATTATCATGTTCATCGGCGGCATTCAGCTGTTCTGCATGGGAATCATGGGACAGTATGTGTCCAAAACATATATGGAGGTTAAAAAGAGACCTCACTATATTATCAAGGAAACCAACCGGACGGATAAGATTCAGAAAGTGCAGTGATGCGCCGGCTGTCCGGAAAAAATGAATTTGTATACGAGGAACATGCACACATGGCTGTGCGCAGCAAAATCTGCCGCGGGGGCCGCCGTGTGTGCTGTTTATATATGGAGAGGAAAACAGAATGGAAAAGCAGACAATTGTAGTGAAAGTCGGCACCAGCTCGCTGACGAAAGAGGACGGCAGCCTGAATCCGGAGCAGATTATGAACATTACGTCTCAGATGGCGGAGCTGTACCATGCAGGGAACCGGATCATTCTGGTCTCTTCCGGCGCGGTGGCGGCCGGATTTCGAAGACTGGGATTTCATAAACGGCCCGTTCGCATTGCCGACAAGCAGGCGGCCGCGGCGGTGGGCCAGGGGCTGTTGATGGAGGAATATACCAGAGAGTTTCATCAGTATCAGATTCCATGCGCGCAGATTCTGCTGAACCGGAGTGATTTTGAGGACCGCAGACGATATAAAAATATTTTCAGTTCGATTTCCGTGCTCCTGAACCGGGGAGCGGTTCCGGTGATCAATGAAAATGATACGATCGCCATCGAAGAGCTGAAGCTGGGAGACAATGACACGCTGTCGGCGCAGGTGGCGGCGATGATGCATGCGGATCTCCTGGTTCTGCTGACGGATATCGACGGGCTCTATACGGCGAATCCTTCCAAGGATGCGACGGCGCGCCATATCGACGTGGTGGAAAAGGTCACGGACGAGCTGATCCGGGGAGCGGGCGGAGCCGGGAGCAGCAATGGAACCGGCGGAATGCGGACCAAGCTGACGGCGGCCAGACTGGCTACCCGCGCGGGCGTTCCTGTCTTTATCTGCTCGTCGAGGGAAAAGGGATCGCTAGTGGGAGCTGTGAACGGAACGGCCCACGGCACCTATTTCAAGGCCCCGCTTCGCAGCATGAGAACCCGTCTTCAGTGGATGGCGTTTTATGCGCAGAGTATGGGAAATCTTTATGTGGACGAAGGGGCGGCGGACGCCCTGCAGAAATATGAGAAGAGCCTCCTGCCCAAAGGCATTGCCGCGATGGAGGGGGATTTCCAGAAGGGGGATGTGGTCAGCGTGTTCCGCAGAGGGACCCATGAGTATCTCGGGAAAGGGATCGTTAATTATTCCAGACAGGATCTCCAGGTGATCATCCGGGAAAACCGGAGTCAGATGGAAGCAATCAACCGGGATAACTGGATCGGGGAAAAAGGCTGAACTGTAACCTGAAGTTCCATCGAAGTTCAGATCAGGAGGAAGGAAAATGAGAGAAGAGAAGCGCAGCTGTATGACAACGCTCTGCTACCTGGAAAAAGACGGAAAGTACCTGATGCTGCACCGGACGGCCAGAGAGCAGGACGTCAATAAGGATAAATGGATCGGCGTCGGCGGCCATTTTGAAGAAGGGGAGTCTCCGGAAGAGTGTCTGCTCAGGGAAGTAAAAGAAGAGACGGGATATACACTGACGTCCTGGAGATTCCGCGGAATCGTAACCTTCTGCACGGAAACGCTGTGTGAGTATATGTGCCTGTATACCGCCGACGGGTTTGAGGGAACGCCGGCGGCGTGTGACGAAGGAACCCTGGAATGGGTTCCCAAAGAAAAGGCACTGGCGCTGAATATCTGGGAGGGTGACAAGATCTTTTTCTATCTTCTGAGCGAGGAACATCCTTTCTTCAGCCTGAAGCTTGTCTATTGGTACGACAGGCTGGAAGAAGCCGTGCTGGACGGAAAGCCGCTGGAGCTGTTTGACGAGAGGCGGGCGGACGGCAGCAAGACCGGCGTTGTGATGGAGCGAAGCGTAGCGCATCGGGATGGAAGACTGCACGGAACAGTACATGTCTGGCTGACCCGGAAAACGGCGGACGGACAGACGGAGGTACTGCTTCAGAAGCGGAGCAGGGAAAAAGAATCCTATCCGGGCTGTTGGGACATTTCCTGCGCGGGGCATCTGCAGACCGGCGATGAATATGAAGAAGGGGCGCTGAGAGAGCTGGAGGAAGAGCTTGGAATTACGGCTGAAAAAAATCAGCTGAAATTTGTCGGATGGAACCGCGATCTGACGAAAGAAAACTTCCGCGGCAGACCTTACCTGGACGACGAGCTGGCGAAGGTCTATGTGTTGCCGATGGACACGGAACCGGAGCAGCTGAAGCTTCAGCAGGAGGAAGTGGAAGAAGTCCGGTGGATGCCGTTGAAACTCTGCATGGAAAAAATGCAGGATCCCCGGTGGAAGCATTGCCTGAGAAGCGATGAGATGGAGATGCTCAGAACGTATCTGGAAACGGAGGAATAAACGGGAAGCGCGGAAGACAGCAAAGGGAAACTGTACAACATTGAAATTCAGCGAAAAGACACCGTCGACCATGCCAGAAGAACCCGCTTTTATACTTCCATGATTGACAGTGAGTCTCTCGCAAAAGGAAAAACCTACGCAGAAATGCCCGATGTCTATAGTATTTATATCAGCGAAACCGATCTGTGGCACTCCGGGAAAACCGTTTATCCGGTCCGGAAGTTTTTTGCCGGAACCCGGATTCCCAATGGCCGGATGCCGTAACAGTTCAGCTGGCTGAACTGTTATACATTTTCTGAAGCAGGAGGAAGGAGGTTATCAGATTATGTGTGATATCAGTGAAAAGTGGTTTCTGG
>ERZ1090868.131-NODE-131-length-39682-cov-9.940268_pt1 | contig 39682 bp, 35 predicted proteins | sample MGYA00478475_ERZ1090868 | MGnify/ENA primary metagenome ERZ1090868 (study PRJEB33644, sample SAMEA5815747) | chicken gut metagenome | biome: Chicken; feature: Gastrointestinal Tract; material: Caecum | place: Ireland | collected 2019-01-01 | study: A study of the...
GTCATTTGCTATATTGTTTATAGATATGCCACTGACAAAAAAACTTTATAAATAAGAAAGGAGCACAGCATGACAAAAGAATCTTTGATTCTGCTCTATGATTTTTCCGGAGTAAGCAGTACAATCGTCCCGGATCTTACAGGCGGTGGCTCTGCCGGGGTCATTCGCGGAGCAGACCGTGGCGGCGCGCATCTTGGAAGAGAATCTGTTTTCGGCCGCAGCTGCCCGGTGCTCACGCTTTCCGGAGGAAGCCGTGGCGGTTATCTGCAACTTCCGGACGGAATTCTGAATAATAAGAACGGATTTTCCATCAGCTTTTACTGTAAATTGACCTCTCTGGACAACTATGGAACCATCTGCTCTTTCGGCGTCGATCACTGTTTCTACCTTTCCGTTCTTCCTGATTCGGAGGATGCTTCCGGCTTTCTTCTGTCCTTTGGAGCCACAAAAGGCGGACGCAGCCAGGAAACAGCCCTGGAGCACTGGAACCATATGCCGTTTGATACCTGGTTTCATACGGTTCTGACGATGGATACCTCTCAGCCTTCCCGGATTACGTTATACCTCGACGGGAAAAAAGCCGGGGAAGCCAGTCACAGGAGAATGACCGCCCTGGATCTTAATGACTGCCAGGACTGTTTCTTCGGTTTCGGTTCCATGTCACAGAATCCGCTTTCTCTGACACTGGGAGAAATTCGTATCTTCCGGGAATGCCTGAGCGAAGACGACGTGTGTTCGCTGTTTTCCATCTCCGATGATGCACGAACGGAACTGGATGCGGAAGCTTTGTTCACCTCTTTTCCGACCTCAGTTTCTGCTGATCTTTCTCTCCCGGGATACGGAGAATTCCACAGCACAATCCGCTGGATCTCCGAAACTCCCTGGCTGGTGACCGATTCAGGAAAAGTCAGACGCCCGGCAGCAGGACAGGAAGATGCCAGAGCCAGCATGCAGGCGGAGATTTCCTGCGGCAACGCCTCGCGCCTCTGCCACTTTTCCTTTCTCGTGGCGGCAGAACCCGGACCGGAAGCGCTGCTCCGGGAAGATGTGGATTCCGTGGAGATTCCTTACGCACTGTACCTGGGTTCCCCTCCCCGTCTTCCTGTATGCGGAAAGAACGGCTCTGCCTTCCGCTGGCACAGCAGCCGCAGAGACGTTTTCTCCCCGGACAGCAAAAGCTTTCTTCGTCCGGTCGGCCACCCGGTTTCCGTGGCGCTGACATTGGAAGCCAGTCTTGATCGGTTCCGTCAGGAAAAAATATTTTCTCTCCGGTTCTGGCCGGATTGTCCAACACTTCCCGGGCCGGTTTTTTCCTCCGCCGCCATTCGGCCACAGGAAAAAAACTTATCCACCCTGCTGTGGGACGAAAAGGCAGAAGCGACACCGAAGCTTTGCGCCGAGCCGGTTCCTATCCCCGGGCTTTCCTGGAACGGCGCTTCCCTGTTCACAGAAAACCAGAAACGGTGCACAGATTATCTTCTTTTGCTGGATTCGGACAGAATGTTATACAATTTCCGTCGAACATACGGACAGGATACTCTGGGTGCACTCCCTCCCGGCGGCTGGGAGGAGCCGGCAGGGCTTCTTCGCGGACATTCCACCGGACACTTTCTCTCAGCCCTGGCCTATGCCTACGCTTCCACCAAAGATTCCGCATTTCGGGAAAAAGCAGAGGCGATTATCGATGAGCTGGCTCGCCTCCAACAGATGTCCGGAGGAAATCCGGAAGATTTCCGTACACGTTGCACGCCCGCCAATGCCGCGCAGTCACTCTGGAGCCGGGATCCTTCGGTCTGGGGGCAAGGATATCTCAGTGCTTATCCTCCTGACCAGTTTGCGCTTCTGGAACAGTTTACACCGTATGCTACGATCTGGGCGCCCTATTATACGCTTCATAAACTCCTGGCAGGTTTTCTCGACTGCGCACAGTTCCTGAAAAACCCCACAGCGCTTGCCTGCGCGGAGGGCATCGCTTTCTGGGTCTACCGACGCCTTTCCGGTCTGTCTGAGGAACACAGAAACCGTATGTGGAGCATGTATATTGCCGGAGAATACGGAGGGATGAACGAATCTCTCGCTCTCCTGGCCCGTCTCACGGGGAATTCCGTCTATCTGGACGCTGCAAAAATGTTTGACAACAGAAAAGTCTTTGACGGCCTCTCCCGCAATATTGATACCATCCGGGGGCTGCACGCAAATCAGCATATTCCCCAGATGATCGGAGCGCTCCGGGAATTCGAGGCTTCCGGCGATTCCTGGTATTACCGGATTGCAAGAAACTTCTGGCATCTCGTGACGCAGCATTATATGTACTCGATTGGCGGAGTCGGGCGGGGAGAAAACTTTAAAGAACCGGATCTTCTGGCACAGAATATAGAAACGGACCGAAACTGCGAAACCTGCGCCGCCTACAATCTACTCAAACTGACCGGCCTTCTGTACCGCTATGAACCGAATAACAGTAGCTATATGGATTATTATGAAAGAGCACTGCTGAATCAGATTGCGGCTTCCCAGAACCCCGATATTACGCCCAGAGCACACCACGGCGTCACCTACATGCTGCCCATCGGTCCGGGCGCACGGCGAGAATACAGCAATGATTACGAAGACTTTACCTGCTGCCACGGAACTGGAATGGAAAATCATGTCCGCTATCTGGAACACGCCTGGCACCATTCCCCGGACGAAAGCGACGTCTACCTGAATCTTTTTCTTGCTTCCGTCTGCCGTCTGAAAAACGCAAAAACCCGAATCGCTGTTCAGCCCGGCTGTGCCAGAGGCTCGTATACGATTGATATTTCCGGAGGAGGTAACTTTACGCTGCACATCCGGATTCCATACTGGTGCCGCGGCAGTTTTCATGTCATCCGGAACGGTCAGGCACTTCCGCCGACGGAAGCCGAAGACGGCTACTATACACTGCATGGACCCTTCCGGGACGGCGATCGTCTGCAGCTTAATATGCCCTGGCGCATCCATCTCTGCTACACGCCGGATTCGATCGACGGGCAGAGAGCGGCCAGTATCATGTACGGTCCGCTGGTTATGGCTGCGCTGTCCGATAAGCAGGAATGGCTGACCCTGCGTCTGCCCTCTGACGCCGGACAGGCTTTTCAGGAAGAATTTCCTTCCGCCGGAATCTCAGACAACGGATCCCCGGTTTTATGGTATGGCAGTCTGAAATTTGTTCCCATGTACCGCGCCCACCATACTGCCTACCACACGTATTTTAAAATCCAATCCATCTCATAAAACAAAATTCTGCCGCAGCACGATGCATCCAAATCATCGCACTGCGGCAGAATTTCTGTTTCCTGTTTCTCTGTATCAGCCGGTACCGGTAAATGATTCCCTGACGATGAGCCGGCAGGGAAGCTCGTATTTTTTTTCTTCTATGTTCTTTTTTTCCATCAGTCCAATCGCCAGTTCCGCCGCTTTTCTTCCGATCTCCACCAGCGGTACCTGAACGGATGTCAGACCGGGATCCGACACATCCCCCACATCCGTATCATCAAATCCCACAATTTCCACATTCTCCGGCACCCGTAAGCCGGATCGCTTCAATTCCTTCATCGCCCCCAGCGCCATCCAGTCATTCATCGAGAAAATCGCCGTCGGAGGTTCCTTGAGCTCCAGAAGCTTTCTGCAGGCTTCCTGACCGGATACCACACTCCAGTTTCCCGAAGTGATCAGCTCCGTATCCAGCCGGATCCCAGCCTCCATCAATGCAGTCTGATAACCCATCAGTCTCTGATATGTGGGCATGGAATCAACAGTTCCGCTGATCAGACCGATCCTCCGGTGTCCTTTGGCAACCATCTGTTTTACCACTTCACAGCTGATATGATAGTTATCGTAGCCGACCATATAGTCATTTTCGTTTTTTGAGTAACCATAAGCGTATACCACCGGCCGGTCATTTCGGATCAGTCCTGTCACATCCCGGTCATGGGTAGCGGCAAAAATCATCCCTCCCGCGCCTGCAGACCGGAAAATATTCATTGTATCCTGTATTTCTTCCTGAAACTCAAAAATTCTGCTGTAATTTGAACCAATTTTATCCATCAGGCCAAGATCATACAACACAAGATGATATCCATGTTCCCCTGCGTACTGGTTGATGCCTTTGACCAGACAGCTGCCCTGAAATGTCGCAATATCCTCCACAACTACGCCAATCAGGTTTGACCGGCTGGAACGCAATGCTTTGGCCATCATATTGGGCTGATAATTCATCTCCCTTGCAATTGCCCTGATTCGGGCGGCCACTTCATCGCTTACTTTTCCTTTTCGGTTATTCAATGCATAAGATACCGTCGCTGTAGAAACGCCGGCTTTTTCTGCTACATCCTTCAATGTTGCCATCTTTCACCTCTTATCCTGCATGAAAAGCAGAGCATCCAGGCAAAGGCACCTGCCCACGCCGCCGCTTTATCGTTTAACTCCTTATATTATAACTGATCTTCCCCTGCCCCGTCAACGTACAGAAATCAATCAGATCAGAATCCCATAACCGTTCAGATGCCAAACGGCCGCGGAGCCGCAGCAGCACTTTCCTGTTATTTCTTAATCTGATTCAGCTGTGCATTAATCGCGAGCATCTCTTCCTTTGTCATTTTGCCGCCGGCTGCTCCTATCAGATTCAGAAGGCGGATCATAGTAAAGGAACCCATCATGGACATCAGACCGGAACCTCCTTCTTCCGCTGCCATCTGTGCTTTCTCCGTATTTTCTCCGCCCATTTTTCTCATGATCTGTCCGAAAAGCTCACGAATAAACATCGCTCCCTGCTCAGACATCGCAATATCCTTCACCTTATCATTCAGCGAAAAATATCCTTCCGGAGCCGTGATGTCAAACCAGTTCAACACTGCTCCCTTCTCCTTCATCCGATATGCCTCATTGAACGTGTCCACTTTCCGGATAAAGCTTTCATCCTCGCAGCTTTCCGCTTTCGCGTACAGCTTCGTTTCTCCCGTATTTGGAACCTCAAAATAAAAGAAATGCACGTCGCTGGTCTGCGTTCCCAGGCTCTTTCCGTTGGCAAACAATTCTACCTGTGGCTGGTTGGAATAAACGGTAACTTTCGTCACGTCTTCCACACGGTCTACATATCTCTTTCCGCAGATATGCACAAACGGTTCATCAGACAGCCATGCTTTGTACGCATAAAAAGCATCTTTCTTATATTTGCGGTCAAAGGTCACCAGACCTTTATGGTTCTGACCGTTCTCACCGCCCTCGTTTCTCGCATCCGCGGCAAAATCAAACATATTCCACACATGCGTCGCCCAGATATACGGACGGGTATAAAGCTGCTTGATCAGCTCTTCATGGTAGTATGCCTGATATTCTTCTGTGTAATCACCGGCCTCCGGATGAGAGGTGTGCCAGTTCAGGGCCTCGCAGCCGTATTCGCTCATACCTATCGGCTTGTCCGGAAATTCTGCATGAAACTTGTCAAACCACGGACCGTTCATGGATACTTCTCCGCCGTACCAGCCGAAATAATGGTTGAAGGAAACCACATCGGGAATCTGAACGTACGGATCATGGATATCGCACATGGATACACACGCCATCGTCGTCAGACGGGTTTTGTCCATCTCATGAACCATATCGTTGAGGATCCTGTGATTTTCAATCAGGTCCGGATCGGAAGCGCCGGTCATCGTAATCTCATTGGACAGTCCCCACACCACAATACACGGGTGATTGTAATTCTGCACGATCAGCTCCTTCATCTGAGAGATGGTGTTCTCACGGCCCTCCGGCATATGTCTCGAAATATACGGAATCTCCGCCCAGATTACCAGTCCCCTCTCGTCGCAAAGGTCATAAAAATACGGATTATGCTGATAATGGGCCAGACGGATCGTCGTAGCGCCCAGCTCGCAGATCAGATCCACATCCTCCCTGTGATGTTCCGGGAGAAGGGCATTTCCGATCTTCGGCCGGTCCTGATGGCGGGCGACGCCCCGCAGCGGATAGCTCTCCCCGTTCAGGAAAAAACCTTTTTCCGGATCTACATAGAAGGTCCTGCAGCCAAAACGGGTGCTTACGCAATCCAACTCCGTCTCCCCGTCCATCAGCTTTACCTCCATCGTATACAGGTAAGGATCTTTCTTTCCGTTCCACAGATGTACCTGGCGGATCTCAACATTCACCTGTGTCTGTCCGGCGTCCACTGTCTTCCTCTCCGCAGTGGAACCGTCCTGATTTTTCAGCGTATAGACCAGCTGCTTTCCTGTCATATCTCCGGAAAGATAAACCTCTGTCTCCACCTCAGCATCCTGTCCGTTTACCTTCGGGGTCACCTTGATGCCGGGTGTTCCGTAATACTCCAGTTCAAAATGAGCCTTCGGAACCGCCACGATGTTTACGCCGCGGTAAAGTCCGCCGTAAAAAGTAAAATCCGCCTGCTGCGGATATACTCTCTCATTCACACCATTGTCTACCGCGATCACTACCAGATTCTCCTCTTTCAGATGTTCTGTCATATTCACACGGAAAGCGGAGTATCCACCGTCGTGATGCGCCAGCTTTGCTCCGTTTACATAGACGTCCGCAGATGCGTTTGCCGCACAGATTTCCAGATAATACTCCTCGCCCTCCGGGAGATCGGCTTTCCGGAATTCATTGGCATAATAGCAGGTCCCGCGGTAATAATCTCCGCCGCCGTCCTGTCCGTCGATTCCGTTCCAGGTATGGGGAAGATCCACCCAGATCCAGCGTTCCGGCATACGCTCGGGAACCTGATCCGCTTCTTTGGAAAACGCCCATTTGTCATTAAAAGCCACTGTATTTCTCATGTCTGCTTTCCTCCTTCTGTTTTTTTCAGAATATCATTTTTGCCCGTCTGATGTTTGGATTTTTTTAGTTGAATTTAAATTTTTTTAGTATATACTGATATTTATAGCACTCGAAGGAAATATCGCATCAAATCCAGTGCATCAGAACGCGAAATCCAGCGTCAGTCAATATCCTTCAGAAATGGAGACGCCGTCTATGAAACTTTCCTGTACGCCCCGCGAAGCTTTTCCTCTTCTCCGTCAGCTTCTGTACGATTCCTTTCAGGTGGATTCCTGGTTCTTTTCCTGGCCTTACGAACAGCTGGAGCGGATCGACCATTCCATCCGGAAAACTCTGTGGGGAGATTCCTTCCATGCTCCCACAGAATTCCGGGATCTGCAGAAAAATTTCCCCGGGCATAATATCATTCTGCTGAAAAGCACCCTCCGGTTCTTCAATATTATCTGCATCCTGTCTTCCGATCCCCATCCGGATTTCATCAGCGTCGGTCCTTTTCGGGAGCAGGAAACGAATGCATCCTTTCTCACCAGTACCGCCCGGGAGAACCGTCTGTCCGGAGAGGCCGTTTCCATCCTGCAGACTTTCTACAGCTCCATGCCGCTGGCAGATCCGGATTCCGTCGTCTCCTTCCTCTCACACTTTCTGAGCGCCCTGCTTCCGGACTATGACAGACTTCCGCCTGTACATGTGAGCTTTTCAGAGACGGCGCAGAAACTGATTTTTGATCAGGAATTTCTGCTCTCGCAAAATGCCGGACATGCTGAACAGTATGCCAGAGAATACCAGGAGACCATCCATGCTCTCTGTTCCGGAGATGTGGACGCGGCACACCGATCCCTCCGTTCATGGCTGGCTCTGTCCGGATTCCCGGAGGAATCTCATACCGGCCGGCTCCGCAGGCATCTTTCCATCCTCAACGAACTGTTTGCCGCCGCGCTTTTATCCTGTCCGATCCATCCGGTTTATATCCGTGAGCTTGCCCACAAAATACAGACCCGGATCGACAGCACGGAAAACCATGAAGCCCTCTGCGCTCTTCCCGGCAAAATTCTGCGGCAGTACTGCTTTCTGGCGAAAAAAGAATCTCACAGCGGCTGTTCTCCTCTGACCCGTCATGTAATCGATTACATCCATATTCACCTGTCAGAAGAGCTCTCGCTCTCAGTTCTCGCGGAAAAATTTAACCGCCATCCCGCCGCACTTTCCGGATCTTTCCGAAAAGAGACAGGAATGACGGTTACTGCATGGATCCGCCGGGAACGGATCCGGAAAGCTGTTTATTATCTGAATGCCTCCTCTCTGGGGATCCGCGAAATCGCATCCGCGGTAGGCTTTCATGATCTGGGATATTTTTCAAGAGTGTTCCGCACACAAACCGGAATGTCTCCCAGCGACTACCGAAAACATATCCTTGTTCCGCCGGCAGAACGTCCGCCGGTATCCGGTCAGATCTTTCTCTCGGAATTTCCTCCGACGATAAAATAGAACCGGAACTGAAGATCCTCTATTCTGTCTGACACACTCTGGTATGCGCGGTATATGATTTTCAGAAAACTTTCCTTTGCTTTCTGCTTCCGACAGATGCCAGTACCTGTTTTCCCTGTTCTGTTGTCTCTCATCATGCCACCTCCTGTCCGGATATCTGTCCGGCAGGAACAGAATCCTGCCGGATGACACAAACGCTACGTTTTCCTGCGGTCCGCCGGCAAATGTGCAGACCTGATCCGACGGTTACGACCGCCTTTCAGCGGTTATCATGTGCTTATTATATAATAGATTTGTTTGGGAAATATTGAAAGATTCTTAAGAATCATTAAATTCGCTGTGCCGGGAGATGACCAACAGTTCCTTCTGCGAATCCATATTTCGCTTTTCACAGTTTTGCCATATTTTTCAGATATAATTAAGAAACACACGCAGAGCGTGCTGAAAAAGAAAGACTAAGGAGAGAAAACAATGAAAAAAGAAAACCGAAAAGCTGCGCAGCAGCGCCGCGCGCAGGAACGAAAAAAAAAGGAACGACAGCGGAAGACGAAAAAGATCCTCAGCTGGGTCGCCGGGATCGTGGTCGTCGCTCTGCTGCTCCTCCTGGTGATTTTCGGAGACAGTCTGTTCTCCGGAAGCTCCTCCTCTGACAGCACTTCTTCCTCATCTGTCAGCTCAGAATCCAGCGCCGCATCCGGCAGCTCCACTTCCGATGCTTCTTCCGACAGCGCTGCATATTCCACCGACATATCGCTGACTGTCGAGGACGGCGATACCGTGAACATCGACTATGTGGGTTCCATCGACGGTGTGGAATTCGACGGCGGAAGCACCAACGGCGCCGGAACCGACCTGACCATCGGCTCCGGACTCTATATCGACGATTTTGAAGAACAGCTGATCGGTTCTCATCCCGGCGATACGGTAAATGTCAACGTCACCTTCCCGGAGGATTATCAGCAGGAAGACCTGCAGGGGCAGGACGCTCTGTTCATCGTTACGATCAATGGAATATACAATAAGTAACTTTCCTTCTATCTTCCTCCGATGACTTCGCCTGCCATCTGAATTCTTCCTTCCCTCATTCCCCGCACAAACACAGGCACCAGCTGCGGGTCAAACTGTTTCCCCGCTTCTTCTTCCAGGATCTCCAGGGCTCGTTCCCTGGGGATCACATTCTTGTAGGATCGTTTCGTCGTCATCGCGTCAAAGGAATCCGCAATACACAGGATCCGGGCGGACAGCGGAATGTTTTCTCCCGCAATCCGCCTCGGATATCCTTTTCCGTCGTACCTCTCATGATGCCCGATTACAGCAGGTATCACGTAATCCAGAGAGGGAAGATGACGGATGATTCCGATCGACGCCTCCACATGTCCTTTGATCACCTCATATTCCTCCTCCGTCAGCTTTCCTTCTTTGTTCAGAATCGCTTCCGGAATTCCGATCTTCCCGACATCGTGGAGAAGCGCCGCCTGACGGATAATCTCCACCATATCGGAATTAAGGTTCAATTCTCTGGCCAGGCCTGTCGCATAATATGCCACGTCGTTGGAGTGGCTGAAAGTATAGTGATCCTTCGCATCGATTGCGGCCGTCAGCGCATAGATCGTCGATTCATATTCTCTGTAGATATTTCTATGATCTGTCTCATCCTCCCGGACAGAATTTTCTCTGAGGACCGTGTCAAAAATTTCAATACCGTTTTTTCCGGTTCTCTTGACATGATTGACAGCCATATCCGCGTTATCCAGCAGTTCTTCCGCCGTCTTCGCCGCATAGGGCGCGGCGCTGATTCCCACGCTCACAGTAAGCACTTTCAGTTTGTAATCCACTGTTTTATCTGTCATCTGAAAAATCTGCCGCTGAATGGATTTCACCAGATTCCTGGCGGAAAAAACGTCGTACTTCGGAAGCAGTACCGCAAACTCTTTCCCACTGTACCGCGCCGCATAACCGCTGTCTCCCACACTGCTCCTGATAATTTCCGCTATCTTGCAGAGCGCGTTGTCCCCCGCCTGGGTTCCGTACAGCTGGTTATAAAGTTTGAAATCATCAATATTGATGATCGCCAAAGCCAGGGAGCCCTCCTGGTTGGCCTTGAATTCCCGGTTCAGAACCTCAAAAAAGTATTTTCTGTTCAGAAGCTTGGTCAATTCATCCGTCCGTGCCTCATAGAAAGCCGTCTCATAGAGATGTGCATTTTTGATTGCGATGGAAGCGCTGGAAGCAATCGTCAGCGTCATTTCCATATCCGCCCGACTGATCCTCCGGTTTCCCGGCGGATTGGACAGAAGGATGATTCCCACAATCTTCTCCTCGTCACGCAGTCCGATGCAGGCTTCGATCCGAAGATCCTGCAGATTCCTCTTCTCGGCCTCCCACATAGCTTTGTACTCAATCATTGTACGGAATTCCCGCATCAGAATACCCTCATTCCGCTCCAGAATGCGGATTATCGGATTGTCCTTCCGGATTGTAAAAGACAGATCATTCAGAGGCTGGTTACTGTATCTGGCCTGATAATCATCGCCGTCGCATTCCTGAATGCAGATATAGATATTCGTGGACTCTACGGTTTCCTGAATGATCTCCACAGTCTCCGCCAGAATCTCCTCCAGGTGAAGGCTTCTGGCCACCTGATTGTTATATTTTCTTATTTTTTCCGTCTGCCGCTCCTCCTCCCGGACGAAAAGATTTCCGACCATCTTTCTCCACAGAAATACCAGAAGCCAGAAGGTAACCAGAAACAGTACTGCAAAAATCAGTATAATGTATTCCTCCGCCCCCGGAAACCTCCCGGAAATCTGGCTGGTAATATACGGCATCAGATTATAATACAGCAGAAAGGTCAGAATCAGGCCCATCCCATAACAGGAACTCTCTGACGCCAGCAGCTTCAGCTGAAACAGCCGCTTGCGCAGCAGTGCATAAATCAGAAACACCGCATTGACAATTCCCAGCACCAGGTCAATGGGAAACCCCCGGAATATCGGCACCAGCAGCGCCACATTTCCCGCAAACAGGCAGACGATTCCCATCAGGATCGGCTGAAACTGTCTGATATACCAGAGATCCTTCCGGCAGATCCTCACAATATTTACAAAACAGTGAATCAATACCACGGCGGCCGCTCCGAACAGGATCGCCACCATCCAGGTGTAGTGATATTCAAAAGAAACTTCCCCGTTTTTCATCACCAGTTCCGGCCAGCGCACGAACATTCCGGAGGGAATGTTCAGAAGAAAAAGTCCCAGCAGAAGAGCGCCGTACAGGCGGTTGAAAAAACGGTCTTCCCTGTCGCCAAACGCATTTACAAACAGAAAATATGCGTAGGGCATCATCAGAAGTCCTCCGAGGGATACATAATACCAGAAAATATACGATGGAAACATCTGCAAACGCATGAACGCGGAACCGGCTGCCCAGCAGATCATCGTCGCCACCAGCAAAAGGAAATATTTTACGATTTTGACTTTTTTCGCGGCCAGGAACGTCAGAAAAATAAAACAGTAAAAAAATAGCGCAATAATAGAAATGTATCCGTAGCTTTGCATAGCCTTATCCTCTCTGCTGTAATTCCAGTAATTCTTTCAGTTCATAGGGCGACGGGTTCATCCTTCCGATTTCCTTCCCTTTTTTCCTCCGGTACGCCTCGAAGGTTCCACATCGCAGAATCGTGACACGCAAAGGATCCATTCCCAGGATCTTCTTCAGATCCCGGTAATCCTGATCAATATATTTGAAATAGGTGGTAAAAAGACTCTTCATGATATCCGCCGTCACTGCATGACTGATCAACGCATTTCGCTCCACCTCAATATACAGATGCAGATACGGGCGATTCTGTTCATTATATTCCTTGACAGCCGTCCAATGCGTAACCGGCTGTCCGGAAAGAGTGATCACACTCTGAATTCCGTTCTCGGAAATACGGGTAAATCCGGCAATATCTATAATATTGGGAACCCTGTCCACATACTCAAACCGGGGAATTCTCGTGTGGTCCTCCCGGTTCTGAAGCCCGACACAGCGGTAGGTGTCACCCACGCGGTATCTGGCAAACGCCCCTCCCTTAAACAAAGTAATCACGATCTCATATTTTTCTCCCGGCACAACCTCGTCCATCAGATAAGTGCGCGGGACAAAGGATGGATCCTCCAGATTTTTCAGCATGTCTTCTTCAGGGATAAACTCGTAAAAACTGGTATCAGGGAAGAAATACATGCCGTTTCTCGTCCATGTCTCGGTTCCGGAGATCGAAGGTTCGGTTCCTGCGAACAGCTCCATCGGACGGATTCCCCAGAGTTCCTCCAGGTCGTCCTTATAGCACCGGTTGTCCGTCCCGGCTACCATAAACCCTTTCAGGTGAAACAGATCCTTCGGCTTCAGCGGCCGGTTTTCTTTTTTGCATCTGTGCTTCGCCTTCAGAATTCTCAGAAGCATCGACGGCTTATACCGGAGCAGCTCTCCCGGCCGGATTCCTCCCTTCCGGGACATGGAAGACAGGCTCTGGCTGACCGCATAAGCGACGCTCCCGAGTCCGAAAAAGAATTCCAGATCCTTCTGCATTGCCATCTTGAATCCCGCCTTGTTTCTCTCGCTGAACGACATATTCACCGCGTCCTTCACTGCAGGCAGAAACTGAATGCCGATCTCCTCCTCCAGGGCAAGAGGAAACAGTCCCGTTGCAAACGGCAGCGGCGCAAGTCCGTACAGAATCTTATCGGTATCTGAGATATTGAATTTCCCTCTCTCATGGCTGGTGGACAGAATCAGGCAGGCAATCACATTGTTCCTGTAAACGTCAAGCATGCTCCTCGTATACGGCGCCAGCTTGATCGGATGGCGTCCTCCCTCCCAGGTCGTCTGAATCCAGATCACCGGATTCCCCGGGAGCATTTCTGCTCTCTTCTGAAGAAGAATGTCCGCGTAATCGTCATAAGTCGTCAGAGGCACCATGCTGCGGAATTCTTCAATTGTTTTCGGCTGCTTTCCTTTTAAAATAGAACGGCCCAGCTCACAGTCGGACCACATCTGCATCTGCTCCTCCATCAGCCTGCGTTGTATCTTCATATAATCTTCTACAGACAGGTCCAGAAATCCGCAGTACTGGTTCCAGATTTCCTGGTATCTCCGTTCCTTCAGTTTTTCTGACAGACTCATTTTTTTCCTGCTCCTCTCCAGGTGTTTCTGCAGCGTAAAATGCTTCCCCGGCTGGGGATCAGAAACGGGGTTGATCTCTTGTATTCTTCATAATTGGAAAAAGTTCTGGGGAAGCTGTACCAATCCTGAAAAAGCACATAAAGAATATTCAGCGCTGTCACAGCCGCCGCAAATACCGTTCCCTCCGCGCTTTTCCACAGCGCTGCCGCACACAGATAAAATCCTCCAAACCACAAAACACCGGGATGCCGACACAGAGCATATATTCCCTCCGTATAAGCTTCCCGGTATCTGCTTTCCTTCACATATGTCGTTTCAAATGGCAGGGCAAAAAAGAGCGTATAAACGAGAAGACACAGAAAAAAGGCGCCCCCTGCTATCCAGATTCCGTCAGCAGGCACCAAAAACAATGCCTTTCTGTTTTTCCAGAACAGAATCAACGTTGCCGCCGCCAACAGGACGCTCCCGGTCATAAACAACGTTCCCATCCATCCCGCAATTTTTCTGACACTGTTGTAATCATAGAGAAAGTAACAGAAAAATCCGAGACAGCCCAGACATAATGTAAACATCTTACTTCCCCACCTTTTGCATAATCAAGTCTTATTTTATCATAGTGTCAAAGAAAAATCAAACAAAGGCAGTACTTTTTTCCTGTTTATATCATTTTCACACAAACGTTCCATTCTGCCACAGCGTTTCAGGAGCGGCGGTACAGAAAAGGGACGCCTTACAGTTTCTCCGGAAACTGTAAGGCGTCCCTTTTCTGTTACACTATATTTTTTACCGGTGATCACCGAGGAAAAACAATGCCACCGTTCCCGGACCGGCATGGGCTCCGATTGTCGCACCGATCGTGTTAAACCGGATATCCTCAATCTGATACTTTTCCCGGACCAGATCCGCCACAAGTCTGGCATCCTCCTCACAATCCCCGTGGCTGATAAAAACCGCAGGATTTCTGTCCCTGTAACTGCCGATGCGCTCATCCATCATATGAACCAACTCGGAAAGCGCACGCTTCCGTCCCCTTGTTTTTGACAGAAGGATCAGATGCCCTTCATTATCCACATGAAGCATGGGCTTGATTCCTACCATCGTCCCCACAATTGCACTCAGCTTCGACACACGTCCTCCACGGTGCAGATGAAACAGGTCATCCACTGTAAACACATGACAGAGATGCAGCTTATTCTCTTCCAGATAATCGCCAACCTCATCCAGGGTCTTTCCCGCTTCCTTCTGTTTTACCGCGTAGAACAGAAGAAGTCCTTCCCCCATAGAAGCACACAGTGAATCCACCACCCGGATCCTGACGTCCGGATATTCCTCCATCAGTTCCTCCGCTGCAATTCTCGCGCTGTTGAAGCTTCCGCTGAGGCCGGAAGAAAATCCTATGTGAAGAATGTCGAGCCCCTTTTTGATATACGGAAGCCAGCAATCCTTCATATCCTCCGCGTTCACCTGTGAAGTCGTCGGCATCGCACCGGAGCGCATCCACTCGTAAAATTCGTGAGGATCCGCCCGATGATCTTTATTAAATGTCTGGCCGTTTACCATGCAGTTCAGGCTCACATACGGAATCTGATACTCTTTATAAAAGGATTCCGGCATATCACAGGTATCGTCCGTTGTAATTACATATTCTTTCATGTCTATCCACTCCCTCCTGCACATTTTTCTGACATATTTTTATCATACCATCGCGGCCCCCAATTATCAACACATAGTTTTCAGAACCACATGATTTGCCGGAGCTGCTTCGCGCATTACATCGCCCGGAGGACCTCCAGCGCTTTCTGCAGCTGCACGTCTGTCTCGCTGTCTTCCGGCTGCTCCACGGTCACATCCGGCGCGATGCCCACGCCGTGGATGTCATTGCCGTTGGGGGTATAATAGTGCGCCACCGTAAGTTTCACAACGCTTCCGTCGGGAAGGCCGTAAAAGTCCTGTACGATTCCTTTCCCGAATGTCTGCTGTCCAACAATCGCGCCGATTCCGTAGTCCTTCACAGCTCCGGTAAAGATTTCCGCCGCGCTGGCTGAATTTTCATTCACCAGCACCACCAGAGGAATATCCAGCGGCGTTTCCCCGTCGCAGGTGTATTCCTCCCGGTCTCCCTGTTTGTCTTCCGTATATACAATCAGCCCTTCCGGAAGAATCTGTCTCAGAGTGTCGCACACGGCAGAAAGAAGTCCTCCGGGATTTCCCCGCAGATCAATGATGAGACGCTGCATTCCCTGGTTCTTCAGGTCCTGATACACAGATGCAAACTGATCCGAGGTCAGGCCGGTGAACTGGCTGATCGCCAGATACGCATCCGTTTCGTTCAGCATTTTTCCCGCCACCGTGTCCGTTTCCAGCCGTTCTCTGGTGACTTCCGCCACAATCTCCTCGTCTGAACCTTCCCTCGACAGCGTCAGCACAATCGTCTCATCCTCAGCCGTGCGGATCAGCGTTGCAACCTCGGTCACAGACATATCTGTAACGTCCGTTCCGTTGACCGCAAGAAGACGATCGCCGGCCTGAATCCCCGCCTGCGCCGCCGGAGAGTCTTCTTTGACCTCGACAATTTCCAGTCCGTCAGGCGTCTCCGCTCCTGTTTCAGACTCTGTCTGTCCGATCGTGATTCCCACGCCTTCATAATACCCTTCCTGGGAGGAAAGCAGCTGCTCATATTCTTCAGCGGTATAATAATCAGCATAGGGGTCTCCAAGTCCGCTGATCAGTCCTCTGTACATTTCCTCCGCCAGCGCTTCCTCATCCTTTTCCCCCACATAGACATCGTCAATCAGCCCTTCTATCAACCGTATCTTTGTATCCGTCTGAAAACTGGTCGGCGTATCCGTCCCGCCAGGAATCCAGACGGCCTGTTTTACCAGCCAGGCAGCCGCCAGGACGGCAATCACCGTCCCTGCTCCGGCAAGAAACGGTTTTATGTTTCTTTTCAAGTGTCCCTTTCTCTCCTGTCCTCTGATTTCTTCGTTCATATCTGCTCCTGTCTCTGAAAAAGGGCTGTCTCCTGGCAGATAGATCTTCCGCCGAGACAGCCCCCTGAATTCGATTATATTTTCATACGGTCTGCGCAGGATATGCGCAGCCCCGGCTGAACTGTTACAAATTATATGCCGTTCTGTAACGATTCATTCCCTGTGGTCCGGCGGAAAAACCGCCGCTTCTCTGGCGGCTGCTTCCGCCATAACTTTCCGTCCGATGAGTCTTCCGCTTCTCATCACACCTTCAGATGCTTACGGATGGTAAAAATACTTCCCAGCAGACCGATACCGATTCCCAGAAGGACGCCTACCGGGAGAAGCGTGCGGAACACCTCATTAACCGGAAGGAAAGTCATAATATTCGTCAGCGCACTGAAGTTTGTCATCGCATAGCTGATAACCCTTCCGTAAATCAGATACCACAATATCAGCGGAACCGCCGCTCCCACCAGACCAATCAGCATACCTTCAATCAGAAACGGCGCTCTTACAAACAGATTCGTTGCTCCGATCAGCTTCATGATTCCGATTTCCTCTTTCCGGACGGAAATTCCAACGGTGACCGTATTGCTGATCAGGAAAATCGACACGGCCAGAAGAATCAGAATAACCGCAGCGGATACATAACCTACCACTCTGTTCAGTGTGGACAGGGTTGTGCTCGCCTCCCTCTGCTGGCTGACATCACGGACGCCTTCCAGTGTCTTGATGTATTCCACCACCGCGTCCTGATCCTCAATTCTGTTTACATAAACGTTGTAATGGGCGGAATTGGCAAGAGGATTGTCATTGGGATTGATCAGATTTTTCGCTCTCTCCCGTGCTTCCTCGTCATCCTCATCCAGATTCAGGTATTCCCCGATGTATTCGTCCCAGGCATCGTCCGCCGATACATAGTCAATCTGCTTGATCAGAGATGTTTTTGACGCAATCTGGGCGCCAATCGTATCAATGGTCGCCTGATCCGTGCCCTCGTTAAAATATACTACGACGTTTACGGACGTTTCCACATTTTTCATGATGTAATTAAAATTTATAACCACGGAAAAGAAAATGCTGAACAGGAAAATACACGCTCCCATTGTTGCCACGGACGCAAGAGAAAACATTTTATTTCTCCAGATGCTTTTCACGCCCTGTTTGATACTGTAGCCCAGTGTACTAAGCCTCATGGTACTCGCCCTCCCTTTCGTCGCTGATCACCACGCCCTTGCGCATTGTGATGACACGCTTTTTCATGGCATTGACGATCTCTCTGTTATGGGTTACCACCAATACTGTCGTTCCACGGGAATTAATCTCTTCCAGAAGCTTCATAATATCCATGGAATTTCCCGGATCCAGGTTTCCTGTCGGCTCATCCGCCAGAAGAATATCCGGCCGGTTGACGATGGCTCGGGCTACAGCCACACGCTGCTGCTCGCCGCCGGACAGCTCCCTGGGAAAGGATTTATATTTTTCCGCAAGTCCGACCAGCGTAAGCACTTCCGGAACACGCTTTTTAATCACCCGGTTCGGCTTCTCGATCACCCTCTGGGCGAACGCTACATTTTCATATACATTTCTGTCCTTGAGCAGACGGAAATCCTGGAAAACCACTCCGACGCCGCGGCGGTATTTCGGAATTTTTCCCCGTCTCATGCGGCCAAGATTCTGGCCGTTTACCTTGATCGTGCCGGAAGTCGGCTCAAGTTCCTTCAGCAGCAGCTTGATCAGCGTTGATTTTCCCGATCCGCTGTTACCGACAACAAAGACAAATTCCCCCTTCTCAATGTGTAAGGATACGTTATTGACAGCAGGCTGCCCTTTCGCGTAACTTTTACTTACACTGTCCAAAGTAATCATTTTAACTCCTCCTTGATGGTGCTGGCAGCATTCCGGCCGGCAGAACCGTCGGCCGGCGCCGCTCAGTAATCGAGCGTTTCCATGTACTTCATGTACTGAACGACCATAAGAGCGATCTTGAAAGTAATCGCATCTTCAAAAATTCTCAGATCCAGGCCTGTGCTCTTCTGCAGCTTATCCAGCCGATACACAAGAGTATTTCTGTGAATGTACAGCTGCCGTGAGGTCTCGGACACATTCAGCGAATTTTCAAAGAATTTGTTGATTGTCGTCAGTGTTTCTTCATCAAAGTCATCCGGAGACTTGTCCCCGAAAATCTCTCTGATAAACATTTTGCACAGAGGAATCGGAAGCTGGTAAATCAGTCTGCCGATACCCAATGAGCTGTATGCATAGATATCCGTTTCGTCCGAAAAGATTTTTCCCACATCCATAGCCATCTTGGCCTCCTTGTAGGAGCGGGAAACCTCCTTGAGTTCTCTGACGATGGTACCATAAGCAACATGTGTCTTCCCCTCATCGTCTCTTCCGACTGCATCGATCATCGCTGCAGCCACATTGTTCATCTGGGCATAATCCTCGTCTTCTTCCACTTCCTTGACGATAATGATGCTCTTCTCATCCACGGCGGTGATAAAGTCCCCTGATTTCGGGCCGAACAGACTGCGGATACTTTCCAGCGACCCACTGTTCTTGTCCGGATCTGTCTCCACAATGAAGACCAGACGCCGCGCCTCAATATTAATATGTAATTTTTTTGCCCTGTTGTAGATATCTACCAGCAGCAGGTTGTCCAGCAGCAGATTTTTGATAAAATTATCCTTGTCAAAGCGCTCCTTGTATGCCACAAGAAGACTCTGCAGCTGAAACGTCGCCATTTTTCCAATCAGATAGTTATCGTCATTGTTCCCCCTGATGATCAGAATATACTCCAGCATATGCTCCTCATACACCTTGAAGAAATGATAGTTCTTCATCATCTGGGAATCCGCCTGAGACTGCGCGAAGCTGACGACCGCTTCTCTTCCTATTTCCGTCTCCGGAAATGTAGATACAAGTACCTTCCCCTCCACATCCGTGACGCACAGATCTGCCCGGGAAATCGATTTGATTCCTTCCACTATGCTCTGCAGTATTTGGTTTGAAATCATTCTTCTACCCTCTTTCGTCTTATAGTTTTGCTACCTGTCCGGCCTCTGTCCCGATGCCGCTGCTGTTTCCCTCCCGATACGGCCCCATTCCTCACGGGATTCGCAGACGATCTTTCCCCTTGTTGACCATCCACAGCATATAGCTATTTTAATACAAATCAGCTAAAAAAGAAAGGGGGGTTATTGTAAAAAGTGCTGAATCGTAACCGTTCAGACAGCCGAACGGTTACAAAATCCTTCACTACTCATTTCTGTATTTTGTGACCATACGCTTGAATGTGCTCTTTTTCAGAAGACTTCCCCACCAGCTGGTTTTGATCCCGGCCTCATTCTGAACGGCAGGATGCTCCCCCAGGCTCAGCCAGATTTTTGCGCTGATCTTGCTCCGGTTTTCCATGACGAATTTGTCCTGCAGGGTCCCCTTCAGCCCGCTGACGATCACATCCGTGGTCTCGCTGTTGATCTCATTCAGCAGGCTGTCCACGCCTGCCTCCTCCAGACTTTCCACAACAGCGCTGCCCGCCAGCTGAATTCCCGGGTAGGTTTCCTGAAGATATTTCTTCAGAGTCTCCACCTCGTTTTCTGCCTCCCCCAGCACAAAAATCCTGCTCCGACTCTGAATCAGATGCCAGAACAACCGCGCAATAAACTCATTTGCCTCAATTTCCTCATAGAGCGTGCCATCTGCCTCGATGCCTGCCGCCGTCAGAATTTCTGTCTCGCCGATGATACTCATATCCAGATCTTTCATATATATTTTCCACTGTTCATCCTCACCGGCCAGCATCAGCATCTGCATCGTCACGATTCCGATGGTATTCAGGCGGTCGTTCTGCATATACTCGTGAACTATCTCAAGCGCCTCGTCCACGGTATAATTATCCAGCTCCACGCCCAGAACATTAATTTTTTTATTCATCTCTCCGTTACTGCCAATGGCAACTCCTTGCTTATACTTTGCATCCATTTGGCTATTGTACCAAAAAAAGAGACCGTTGTCAAAACAGTCTCTTTTTCTGTTTCCTGATAGCGCAGCCATTCAGCCAGCTGAACTGTTACAGGTCCGCTAACCATTCAGACGGTCAAACGCTGCTCTCTCGCAGCGGAACGCCTCTGTTCGTGCCTTAAACTTAAACCTCGAAAATCAGGTCGCCGTAAGACGGCATCGGCCACATATCCTTATCCACGATCATTTCCAGTCTGTCTACCGGCGCGCGCAGCGCATCCATTGCCGGCACAACATCGTCATGATAGAATTTTGCTTTTTCTGCTCCATCCGGCATTGCACATGCTTTGTCCTCGGTCACAATCAGGTTTTTCAGCGCATCCTGCGTCTCTTTCAGCAGCTCGCTGGTTTCTTCCAGAAGGTCTTTCTGCACGCTGACCTCAGCGACTCCTGCCGCTGCGATGGTGTTGATGGAATCTGCCAGGGATGTGGCATATTTGATCACTGCAGGGATAATCTGCTTGCTCGCCATATCAATCATCGTTTTTGCCTCGATGTTGATCGTTTTTGCATAATTCTCATATTTTACTTCCGCACGGGATTCCAGCTCGCTCTTTGTGAACACCTTGAAATCACCGAACAGCTTGAATGCCTTCTCTGTGGTAAGCGCCGGGATTGCGTCAACCATACATTTGATGTTCGGAAGCCCTCTTCTTTCCGCTTCCTCCACCCACTCGTCAGAATAGCCGTTGCCGTTGAAGATGATTCTCTGATGGTCGCTCAGGTTCTTCTTGATCATGTCATGGATTGCCTCTTCACGGTTCTCCGCATTTTCCAGAATATCGCAGGCATCGCGGAATGCTTCCGCAACGATCGTATTCAGCACGATGTTCGGAGAAGCTACAGAATCTCTGGAACCTACCATACGGAACTCAAACTTGTTTCCGGTAAACGCAAACGGAGACGTACGGTTTCTGTCAGTAGCGTCCTTTGCCAGACCCGGAAGTGTCTTTACACCTGTGGAAAGTGTTCCGCCCTTTTTGCTGTTGGTTGCGTTTCCGGTGCTGATCAGCTGCTCCACAACATCCTCCAGCTGTTCGCCGAGGAATACGGAGATGATAGCCGGCGGCGCCTCGTTAGCTCCCAGACGATGATCGTTTCCGGGATCGGAAGCAGACTCTCTCAGGAGATCCGCATGAACGTCAACCGCTTTCAGGATACAGCTCATCACCAGCAGGAACTGAATGTTGTCATGAGGCGTTTTGCCCGGATCCAGAAGGTTGATTCCGTCATCTGTGGTCAGTGACCAGTTGTTATGTTTTCCGGAACCGTTGACACCAGCAAACGGTTTCTCGTGCAGCAGGCACTTCATTCCATGCTGGCAGGCCACACGCTTCAGGGTCTGCATTACCAGCTGGTTATTGTCTACCGCAATATTTGCCTCGGAATAAATGGTTGCCAGCTCATGCTGCGCCGGCGCCACTTCGTTATGCTGGGTTTTTGCGGTAACGCCCATCTTCCACAGCTCGATATTCACGTCCTTCATAAACGCTGCGATTCTCTGACGGATCGTACCGAAATAGTGATCGTCCATCTCCTGGCCCTTCGGCGGCATTGCGCCGAACAGCGTACGTCCGGTATAGATCAGGTCTTTTCTGTGCATGAACTTCTCAGCATCCACAAGGAAATATTCCTGCTCCGGTCCGACTGACGGAGTAACCTTTTTGGAAGTGGTGTTTCCGAACAGTCTCAGAAGACGCAGCGCCTGCTCATTGATTGCCTCCATCGAACGGAGCAGCGGTGTCTTCTGGTCAAGCGCTTCGCCGGTGTAGGAACAGAATGCGGTAGGAATGCAAAGAATTGCTCCTGCGGCATCCTGACGGACAAAGGCCGGAGACGTACAATCCCATGCTGTATATCCTCTTGCCTCAAACGTCGCTCTCAGACCGCCCGACGGGAAGGAAGATGCATCCGGCTCTCCCTTGATCAGCTCCTTACCGGAAAAGCTCATCAGCACCTTGCCGCTGGGAAGCGGAGATGTGATAAAGGAATCATGTTTCTCGGCAGTTACACCTGTCAGCGGCTGGAACCAGTGTGTGTAATGCGTTGCACCTTTTTCGATCGCCCATTCCTTCATCTCATGCGCAATCATATCCGCTGTCTGAAGATCCAGGTCTCCGCCCTCTGCAATGATTTTTTTCAGTTTTCTGTACACATTCTTGGGAAGACGTTCCTGCATGACCTTGTCATTAAATACGTTTTCGCCAAAAATCTCAGCAGCATTTACATATTCGCCCATAATTCTCTCCCTTTCCTTTTTAACTGACAAAAGGGCTTTCCCAAAAAACATATCATTTTTTGTAGAACGCCCTTGTCTTACATATTCCGTATGGATTTTTCTTTCCAACTTGCTTACAAGATTACCTCAAAAACCTGAAAAACGCAAGTGTTTTTTTTCATTTTCACAGATTTTGTGGATTTTCCCAAAACATCCCGGTTTTCCAATCCTTCTTTTTGGAATCCTGTCCAGAGTTTTCGTAAAAATTCACCGGCTGCACTGTCACAGATTTTCCCGTAACCGTTCCGCCTGATGCTGCATTTCTCACGCTTTGTTTGCGGAACCGAACAGCTCGATTTTCTCTTTTACAGTCGCCTTGATCGCCTCAGCGCCCGGTGCGAGCAGTTTACGCGGGTCATAGCCCTTGCCCTGCTGATCTTTGCCTTCCTCGATGTATTTGCGGGTTGCCTCTGCGAACGCAAGCTGGCACTCTGTGTTTACGTTGATCTTGGAAACGCCCAGATCGATGGCTTTCTTAATCATATCCGCCGGGATTCCTGTGCCTCCGTGCAGTACCAGCGGCATAGTTCCGGTCAGCTGCTGAATCGCATCCAGCGTCTCAAAGCTCAGACCCTGCCAGTTTGCCGGATATTTTCCGTGGATGTTTCCGATGCCGGCTGCCAGCATATCAACTCCCAGATCGGCGATCATCTTACATTCCTGCGGATCCGCACACTCGCCCATACCTACGACGCCGTCTTCCTCGCCGCCGATGGAACCGACCTCTGCTTCCAGGGAAAGGCCTTTTTCCTTGCACACTGCAACCAGCTCTTTCGTCTTTGCGACGTTCTCATCAATCGGATAGTGAGAGCCGTCGAACATAATGGAGGAAAATCCTGCCTCGATGCATTTATAGCATCCTTCGTAAGTACCATGATCCAGGTGCAGCGCAACAGGAACGGTAATGTTCATCTCTTCGATCATTGCTTTTACCATAGCTGCAACGGTCTTGAATCCTGTCATATATTTTCCGGCGCCCTCAGAAACGCCCAGAATTACCGGAGAATTCATTTCCTGCGCAGTCTGCAGAATGGACTTTGTCCACTCAAGATTATTGATGTTGAACTGTCCGACCGCATAATGGCCTGCTTTTGCTTTTTCCAACATTTCTTTTGCTGATACTAACATAATGATTGCCCTCCTAAAATTATAACGTATCTCGTTAATTTTCTAACTTGGCTCTATTATACATCAAATTGCCGCAAAAGCCAATATGGTTTTTTGGAACTCTTATCCCTTCAGCGCCTGCAGAGAAGTCTCCGGATTCAGCACCAGTTCCATCGCATGCTTCTGTGCCTCAATCCTCACAAAACTGTGTTCCCCGCCGTATTCGCCGTCCAGCGTCCACGGAATTTCCTGATTGGATTCGATCAGAATCCGGTCCGTCTTGAACGAATCAATCAGGCTGGTCTTATCCTCAGCGGTAAGCAGGGAGGCGATAACTTCATTAAGCTCGATCGGATTTTTCGGCCGCTTGATCAGGGTAACCTCAAACAGCCCGTCGTCCAGATGTACGTCGCGTCCCGGAAGGTTTTTAAATCCGCCGACAGATCTTGCATTGGTCACCATTCCGTAAATATATTCTCCTTCAAACGTACGTCCATTCGCATCGACCTTGATCCAGTAAGTGGGGACGTTCCAGATCCGTTTGGAGCCCTCCAGCAGGTAAGCCAGATGGCCAAGCACATTTTTCAGATGCTGATCGGTCTCATAGGACACGTCGGTAAAAATACCGAACGCAGCGATATATACAAAATGTCTCTTGTTGAAGATACCCACATCGCAGGAATAGAGTTTTCCCTCGATGATGTCATTGGCCGCCTTCTCCATATTTTTGGGTATCTCCAGGCTGTTGGCAAAATCATTGGTGCTTCCCGCCGGTATATAGCCCAGAGGAATACGCTCTTCGCACTCCATCAGCCCGCTGACGACCTCATCCAGCGTCCCATCTCCTCCGCTGCACACAACCAGATCCATCTCCGGAGCCAGCTCCTTCGTTTTTTCGTATGCATCGCCCATTCCCTGGGTCGGATGTGCAATCACCTCGTATCCGCCCTTCACAAAGGTGTCTATGATCTCACACAGCTTATTTTTGATCTGTGCTTTTCCGGATTTCGGGTTGAAGATAAATAAAAGGCGTTTTTTCATATTCTGAATTCTCCTTCCTGTTCCGGAGTGAGTCTGAAGATTCCCTCCGCATAATATATCACAATCCTGAATGATATCCGTCAGGTCTTATCAGATAAGCAACGGTCAAAAAGGCCAGACTGCGATGGCGAATCCATCAAAGTCTGGCCTGTGATTCATGGAACCGATTATACTAACTCGATAACAACTTCCATAGCTGCGTCGCCCTTACGCGGTCCGATCTTGATGATTCTTGTATAACCACCATTACGTCCCTCATATTTTGGAGCGATCTCGTTGAACATCTTATCAACCATGTCAACTTTCTTTGTGTTTTTCTTACGTCCGGCAGCTTCCTTCGGAACCTCTGTTACCGGATAGAAAACTTTCAGCATCTGACGTCTTGCATGAAGTCTGGAAGCAGAATCTTTCTTGATCTCTTTCTGTACTTCATCGTATACAGTAACTTTCTTGCCGTCCTTAACCTCTTTTACACGTTTTCCGTCAGCATCTTTGCGCGGAACCTTTGCGGTTACGGTTACGGTTTCAAAGTTATCTTTTTCTTTCACAGCCAGGGCAATCATCTTCTCTGCGATCTTGCGGATCTCTTTTGCCTTGGACTCAGTAGTAACGATTTTTCCGTGATACAGCAGATTGGTAACCTGGTTTCTCAGTAACGCTTTTCTCTGGTCAGATGTTCTGCCGAGTTTTCTATATTTTGCCATTATGATTTCCTCCATTTGTGGAACTCTAAGCCATGCTCATCGGTCTTACTGGCAGAGAGTTTTTATTCTACAAATTTCAAACGAAGAGTTATTCTCCGTCCCCGGGGCTCAATGAAAGTCCCAGTTCTTTTAATTTTGCCAAAACTTCTTCCAGGGATTTCCGTCCGAGGTTGCGGACTTTCATCATGTCTTCAGAAGTCTTATTGCACAGTTCTTCCACGGTATTGATTCCCGCACGTTTCAGGCAGTTGTAGGAACGAACAGAAAGCTCCAGCTCATCGATATTCATCTCCAGAACTTTTTCTTTCTCGTTGTCCTCTTTCTCAATCATAACCTCAGCTGTCTTCGCGTTCTCAGACAGGTCGATGAACAGCTTCAGATGCTCGCTCAGGACCTTTGCCGCAAGGCTGACAGCCTCGTCCGGTTCCAGCGTACCGTTGGTGTATACATCCAGGGTCAGCTTATCATAGTCGGTAATCTGGCCCACACGGGTATTCTGTACAGTCAGGTTTACTCTCTCTACCGGCGTATAGATCGCATCTACAGCAATCACGCCGATCGGCATATCATCGCTCTTTCCTTTGTCAGCGCTGATGTAACCGCGTCCTTTGGTGATGGTCAGCTCCATGTACAGCTTGCTGTCGGCGCCGCCGTTCAGTGTGGCGATTACCTGATCCGGATTCATGATCTCGATATCCTGATCCACCTGAATGTCAGAAGCTCTGACAACGCCTTCACCTTCGAACTCAATATATGCAACCTTCGCCTCATTGGTCTCGCTGTTGTTGCGAATTGCAAGGCTCTTCAGGTTCATAATAATTTCCGTCACATCTTCCTTGACACCCGGAATCGAACTGAACTCATGCAGAACGCCCTCAATCTTTACCTGACTCACTGCTGCGCCCGGCAGAGAAGAAAGCATAATTCTGCGCAAAGAATTACCAAGAGTAGTACCATAGCCGCGCTCCAGGGGTTCTACAACGAATCTTCCGTACTTCTTGTCATCAGAAATCTCTGTAATTTCAATTTTCGGTTTGTTAAAATCAAACACTCGAAAGCCCCTCCTTTTACATTGGTTGGCCGATTTACCCGTTATTATTTGGAATACAGCTCGACGATCTGCACTTCGTCAACCGGAACATCGATCGCTTCTCTGGTCGGAGCCTCTTTTACGGTTCCTTTCAGTGCTTCCAGATCGGTATCGATCCATTCCGGAGTAAGGCGTCCGCCTGTAACCTCCACGATGTCTTTATATCTCTGAGAAGATTTCTTATTCTCCTTGATCTCGATCACATCGCCGGCTTTTACCTGATAAGACGGGATGTTTACGCACTTTCCGTTTACCAGAACGTGCTTGTGATCAACGATCTGTCTTGCTTCTTTTCTGGTTCTTGCCATACCCATACGGAAGACAACGTTGTCCAGACGCATCTCCAGCAGGATCATCAGGTTTTCACCAGTCTGTCCGGCCATTCTGTCAGCTTTCTTGTAATAGTTACGGAAAGGCTTCTCCAGAACACCATAGATGAATTTTGCTTTCTGTTTCTCTCTCAGCTGAATTCCGTAATCAGACATTTTTCTGCTGGATCTTTTCAGCTGTCTTGTGGACTTTTTATCAATACCCAGATATACCGGATCCAGACCCAGGGACCGGCATCTTTTCAGGACTGGTACTCTATTTACTGCCATGTTCTTGACCTCCTAATCAGACTCTTCTACGTTTTGGTGGACGGCATCCATTGTGCGGAACCGGAGTTACGTCACGGATGCTGGTTACTTCGATACCGCATGCCTGCAGCGCACGAATCGCTGCCTCACGTCCGGAACCAGGTCCTTTTACCATAACATCAACAGTCTTCAGACCATGAACCAGAGCTGCCTTTGCTGCAGTCTCTGCTGCTGTCTGTGCTGCATAAGGAGTAGATTTCCTTGAACCTTTAAATCCAAGACCACCGGCACTTGCCCAGGAAAGAGCATTTCCCTGTGCGTCAGTCAGAGTAACAATCGTATTGTTGAAAGAAGACTGAATATGTGCCTGTCCGTGTTCAACGTTTTTCTTAACACGACGCTTTGTCGTTTTCTTTGTCACTTTAGCCATTTTAAAAACTAACCTACACTTTCTTATTCGATATTCTCAGTTACGGATTATTTCTTCTTGTTTGCAACAGTTCTCTTCGGACCCTTGCGTGTTCTGGCGTTGGTTTTGGTCTTCTGACCGCGAACCGGCAGCCCTTTACGATGACGGATACCACGATAGCATCCGATCTCCTGCAGACGCTTGATGTTCATTGCGATCTCTCTGCGCAGATCACCTTCTACGACCTGAGTCTCATCAATCACTGCACTGATTTTCTTTACTTCGTCGTCTGTTAAGTCACGGCAGCGTGTGTCAGGGTTTACCCCTGCCTCTGCCAGGATACGGTTGGAGCTTGTTCTGCCGATCCCATAGATATAGGTCAGGCCGATCTCCACACGTTTGTCTCTCGGTAAGTCTACACCAGCGATACGAGCCATGTAATTGTTCCTCCATTTTTCTTACAAGTCATTAATATTTTCCTAATTGGGATACAGGTATGTGTGTATCCAGTCATGGCCTTCCATGACCTTTCCGCCCGGCACTTTGATCTTTCAGACGGTATTTGATGTGCCTTCGCGGTATTAAGCAATATTATAAGGGATAGTACGCCCTGCGGCGCATATCCGCCGGAGGCTCCTGATTCAGCATGCCGCTGCAGCCCGGGAACAGTGACGGTTCAGGCAACTGAACTGTGACGCCGTCCGCAGTCCTGCAGCAGATTCCCGCCGATCTGGTCACAGCCGGATCGCAGGTATCTTTCAGGTTCTCACTTTATAATATTAACAGAAGCTTTCGCTTCTTTGTCAGCCGCTTAAAAAAAAGTTTTCAAACAGATCCGGCGATCAGCCCTGTCTCTGTTTGTGTTTTGGATTCTCGCAAATGATCCGGATGCTGCCTTTTCTCTTGATGACTTTGCATTTCTCGCAGATCGGCTTTACGGATGATCTTACTTTCATCGTGAATCTCCTTTCTTCCTTTCCCTTTTTTACGGGTTGCGTACGGCTTTTGGCGTCGGTTTTTGTGGGTTATCAAAGGGGCCGCGCACAAAAGTTCGTTATATAGTATAGCACCGCAAATACCGGAATGCAAGAACTTTTTTACTTTTTTATCCGTCCATTGAAAATCGCTTCGCGATGAGCCGGATGCCCGCAGGCACTATGCTTTCATACGGCCTGTGCAGTGAGTGCACAGACCTGGCTGAACTGTTGCTTTTATCTTTCTGTGATTTTTACAAATTTTCGAAAATAAATTCAAACATCGCCCTTGTGCGTCTTTTTATAATAGAAGAAATTCAGGAGTAACAGTTCAGCCCGCTGAACTGTTACGGCATCCGTCCATATGAAAATCGCTTCGCGATGGGCCGGATGCCCGCAGGCACTATACTTTCATACGGTCTGTGCAGTGAATGCACAGACCTGGCTGAACTGTAACATTCAGGAGGCTTTTATGCTTCATAACTGTTGCACCCATTCTCAGAATCACTTTTTACAAATTATCAGGAGGAAATGAATATGGAGCGAAATATGCGTTTGTGGCTCAGAGACCAGATTTCTGCGAAAGTAAAGAGAGCTATGCCTGTGCTTTCTTTTCCGGGAGGAAGGCTGATCGGGGTTTCTGTGGAAGAACTGGTGAAGGACGGGCATCTTCAGGCGATGTGTATGAAGAGTATCGCGGAAAAATATCCCCGGATGGGAATTGCCGTGAGTCTGATGGATCTGTCTGTGGAGGCGGAAGCTTTTGGGGCTGATATCGTTTACAGTGAAGATGAGGTTCCCACTGTACATGGTACTTTTATTGAAACGCCGGAACAGGCGGAAGCGCTTCGCATCCCTGCGGTTGGGGAGAGCCGGACCGGAGAATGTATCAAAGGGATTCAGGAGGCCTGCGAACAGATCACCGACCGTCCGGTATTTGCAGGAATGATCGGACCCTATTCTCTGGCCGGACGTCTGCTGGATATGACGGAAATCATGATTCTCTGTTATGAGGATCCGGATATAGTGACCACTGTACTGGAAAAAGTCACCGGTTTTCTGATTTCTTATGCGAAAGCTTTGAAACAGGCCGGCGCCAACGGAATCCTTCTGGCAGAACCGGCAGCCGGGCTTCTCTCTCCGGCTCTGATACAGGAATTTTCCAATCCCTATGTAAAACAGATCCGGGAAGCTGTGGAGGATGAAACCTTTCTCGCAATGTATCACAACTGCGGCAATGTGGTTCCGCAGATGAATCAGATCCGGGAGGTAGACGCCGCCGCCTACAGTTTCGGAAACGCGATCGATATGGAAAAAGCTCTGCAGGCGATTCCTTCCGACCGGATCGTAGTCGGAAATATCGATCCTGCCGGAATACTCAGAAACGGAACTCCGGAAACAGTGCGCAGGGAAACCATGCAGCTTCTGGAACGCTGTTCCGTATATCCGAATTTCATCATCTCTTCGGGCTGTGATATTCCGCCGATGACGCCGTTTGAAAACATAGACGCGCTTTTTGACGCGGTCCGGGAATTCTACGGAGCATAGCAGAGAAAACGCAGCAGGTCATCTGGCCGTACTGTTACGAGAAAACACACAGGTCTCACTGCCTGTACTGACGGGGCGTGAGACCTGTGTATTTTTTGAACACTTTTGAAAAATAGCTCTGATCCTCAAAGCCCGCTGCGACGGCAATGTTGATAATCGTGTATTCCGTATTGGCAAGAAGGCGCTTGCTCTCCTCGATGCGGACCATATTCAGATACTCCTTAAAGGAGGACCCTGTGGACTGCTTGAAGACGGAAGAAAAATATGCGGGATTCAGGTGGACATGTCCGGCAACTTCCTCCAGGGTCAGGTTTTCGGTAAAGTGCTGCGAGATATAGAGAATCGCTTTCTTAATCAGTTCGTGGTTTTTTTCCGGAATATAGTCAAACATATTTTCCGTGAAGGCTTCCAGTATTTCCTGAAGCTTATAGCAGAGATCATCCAGACTCTGAATGTTCTGAAGAGTCTTCAGGAACTGATTATTCATCTTCAGGATAATATTGTTGGTCGCGCCTCCCTCAATGGCCGCCCGGGACAGAAGGGAGCAGAGTTCGATGGCTCTGGCCTTAATGATTTCCAGATCGCTGCCTTCGGCAAAAATACGTATCCCAGCAGATCATTGAGAAGGGATTTGGCCTTTGCCGTGTCTTTTGCTTTTACTCTCGCAATCAGTTCTTTCTCTTTCTCATAGGGATATTCCGCCGCCGGAAGCGCCGTATAGTTTTTATAGCGCTGGATGGATTCATTGATCCGCGACTGCTGCTGAAGTTTTTCCTGGTTGATGAAAAATTTCTGATAGCTGTCAGAGATCAGGTTTGAAAACATGTAGAACAGCAGATGGCTGATCTGCGTCACTTTATTGGGCGGAACCACCGGCAGCGCGTGGGATTCTTCATATAATTCCAGCAGCTCATCGGTAGGAACCGGGTATTTCTGCCCCAGTTCAGAGATCAGCAGGGAATCCGGTTCATCCATCAGAAACGGCCCTACGAGAATGGAACCGAACAGGGCATTCTTGTTGATCAGGGGAAACAAAATGTGATTCAGGTTTGCATGGCAGGAAAAAATATAGGTTTCTCCCAGATCCATCGCCCGTTTCGCCGCTCTGGCATGGAGCATTCCGCAGTTTTCCTCCGGCGGAAAAAACTTCCTGAATCTGCTGCAGAACGACGTAGTGTCTCCGCAGGAATCAAGAACCTTTCCCGTATCGTCGATCACCTGTATGGGAAGTTCCACGCAGCAGTAAAAAGCTTTCAGCATGTCGGAAAGCCTCTGTTTTTCCACAATCGTATAGAGATACGGCGTCATATGTATTCCCCTTTCCCGATGATTCTCCGTCCCTTTCCGCAGCCCGGCGGATGCCGGATGCCCGCTGGAAAAGCGGAGTCTGTCTGCATCCATTATAGCATTCCAAAGGATACAAAAAAAGTACCAACAGCCAAAAAAAATTACAATACTAATTTCCCACATCAGATAAAATACTGGTATAACTTATGAGAGGCTGAACTGTAACACGGAAACTCTCACACACACCGGAATCGTGACCGTTCAGCAGTCTGGACGGCTGCGTATCATCATCTATCATAAGCGGAGGAAAACAGCATGGAAATTATTCAGGAAATCTCGGAATTTCTGCAGAAAGGCAGAGCAAAAAATGTAAAAGCGCTGGTTCAGCAGGCGCTGGATGAGGGCGTGGATCCAAAGGCAATTCTGGACGACGGACTTCTGGCCGGCATGACCATTATCGGCGCGAAATTTAAAAAAGATGAAATTTTTGTCCCGGAAGTTCTGGTTGCGGCCAGAGCGCTGAACGTAGGTCTGTCCGTTCTGGAGCCCAGACTGGTGGAAATCGGCAACAAGCCGGTGGGAAAGGCTGTGGTCGGAACCGTGAAAGGAGATTTGCATGATATCGGAAAAAATCTGGTTGTCATGATGCTGAAAGGCGCAGGGTTTGAGGTACATGATCTGGGCGTCGATGTATCTGCGGATACTTTTATCGACAAAGCAGAAGAAATCGGCGCGGATGTCATCTGTATGTCGGCCCTGCTTACCACGACCATGACAAATATGGAGACGCTGATCACCGAGCTGTCCGACAGAAATCTGCGGGACAAATACATTGTCATGATCGGCGGAGCGCCGGTAAACGACAGTTTTGCCCGGAAAATAGGCGCCGATTACTATACCCCGGATGCCGCTACTGCCGCGGATGTGGCAAAGAAAGCGGTTCTGGAAAAGAGCGCATGACAAAAGGCAGCGGCAGCCAGCCGGCAGTTTTCTTTTGGAAACATATGCGAAAGGAAGACCTGTATGGATGATAGAAAGCTTTTGACGCATCTGCATGTGGAAATCGATAAGGAAAAAGTTTTTGCGCAGCTTAACTGTTTTCCCGATTCCCCTGTCTACCATGAAATGGAGGAGACTTTCCGGGAAATTCTGCCTGAAATACTGGCGCTTTGCAGACCGAAAGGAATTCTCGGAAAAGGATATGTCCCCGCCGCCTACAGAACAGACGGCGGTTCCGGAAAGGAAGACGCTGTACTGTCCATTCTGACTGTGGGACAGGAGATCAGCGACTACAGCAGCCGTGCGTTTCAGAACGGCGACTATGTCAGAGGAATTCTGGCCGACGCTATGGCTGACGCAGCTTTGTTTTCACTGGAGGCTGACAGGCAGAAGGCGCTTCGCAGTTTCTGCCGGGAATGGAAACTTGGAATCCGGCGTCGGCTGGAGGCTCCACAGGATTTTACGATGGAAATGCAGCGTGAGGCTCTGATTCAACTTCATGCTGACCGGCTGCTGGGGCTGGAAATCACAGAGGGATTCATGTACCGTCCTCTGAAAACCAGCTGCAGCGTCTACCTCACCTCCCCGGACACACAGCTGTTCCGGGTCGGACACAACTGCCGGACATGTCCGAACCTCACCTGCTCCCTCCGGCACGTGGAGCCGGTGAAAATAACTGTCCTGGAAAGCTCTGACTGTCCCGCAACGGCGGAAGAAGCAGTTTCAGGCGCTGTATCGCGCATCACTTTTGAAAGCGGCGGAACCCTTCTGGAAGATATGCGCAAAAACGGCTTCTCGATCCCGGCAGTCTGCGGCGGAACAGGAAGATGCGGAAAATGCAGGATCAGAGTATTGGAAGGTCATCTTGAAATCTCTGCGGAAGACCGGAACGTGTTCTCACCGGAAGAGCTGGCGGAAAGATGGCGGCTTGCCTGTCATGGCGTTCCGGAGGAAGATCTTGTGATCTGGATGAAATCTTCCCGCCAGAAGGAAATACAGGCGGTCACAGCCTTTGAAACTACCATTCCGGAAAAACATCCCGAAATCGAAGGAAGGCTTCCCGGCAGTTCCGACGGCTCATATGCCCTGGCGATCGATCTTGGCACCACAACCCTTGCGATCCAGATGGTCTGGGAGAAAAATCAGGATACTTACACCGCTTTAAATCCTCAGGCTCAGTACGGCGCGGACGTAATCGCAAGAATCCAGGCTGCCAACAACGGAGACGGACCAGTTCTGAGGGATCTTATCCGCACCGCCCTGTACGACGGAATCCGTCGGCTGCAGAGCCGGAATCATGTGACCTGGAACGGCCTGTCTGTGGCGGCAGTGGCCGGAAACACCACCATGATCCATCTTCTGATGGGATTTTCCTGCGAAGAACTCGGGCACGCCCCGTTCCGTCCCTGTCATATGGAAGCGCTGAAGTTTCCCCTCAGACAATGGTTCGATGAGGCAGAGCCCAGGACACAGGTAAAGATTTATCCCGGAATCTCCGCCTTCGTGGGCTCAGACATTGTTTCCGGACTTTGCTCCCTTTCTATGGAAAGCAGCGATCAGATTTCCCTGCTGATTGATCTCGGCACCAATGGAGAAATGGTTCTCGGAAACAAAGAGCGGATGCTCGCGGCATCCACCGCAGCCGGTCCCGCTTTTGAAGGCGGGAATATTATCTGTGGAACCGGCAGCGTTCCGGGCGCGATCTGCAGCGCGCATTGGACGGGGACCTCTTTATCCTTTGAAACCATCGGCGGGCAGCCGCCCATCGGCATCTGCGGGACAGGTGTGATTGAAATCACAGAGGAACTGCTTCGTGGGGAAGTGATTGACAATACCGGGAAGATGGAAGCGCTGTGGTTTGAGAACGGATATGAAATTGCCCGTACGCCGGACAACGAACGAATATGCCTCTGGCAGAAGGACGTCCGGGAGATTCAGCTGGCAAAAGCAGCGGTGCGCGCCGGCATCGAAACCCTTCTGAAAAGGTATGGCGTCACCGCCTCCCAGGTAAGCCGTGTCTGCCTCGCCGGCGGCTTCGGATACCGGCTGGACTGTGAAAAGGCGATTCAGATCGGTATGTTTCCGGAAGAATTTTCCGATATCATTCAGGCTGTGGGGAACACCTCGCTGAGCGGTGCAGTGATGCTGGCGGAAGATCCCGAAAGCATGAGAAAAGCGAAAGAAATCCTACGGCACGCCGCTGAACTCTCTCTGTCGGAGGACCCGTTCTTCCAGCAGAAATATATCGAGCACATGCTTTTGTCAGAATAAGAGACTGCTGCAAAACTGAAAACGCAACAATGTATGTTTCAAAAATGATTTCTGTAACCCGCGCTGAAAAATCAGAACAGAAAAACAGCATCGACACCCTCAAAAGCTGTTTCTTCCTTCAGCTTAATACCGTCGCCCTGGGTTTCCGGAAGGGAAACCTTATCATAAAATTCCGGACTCATATATTTGGGGCCAAACTCCCGCAGAGAATTGGACCATGCCTCGGTATCCAGAGAGGCTCCATCCTCCGGTTCATTGACAGAATAGGTTCCGTCACCGTTATCTGTAATGCATCCGTCGGAAATCGAACCGTACATCGTCTGCATGGACGCCAGGTCTGTATAGAAATCATCCGCCCAGGCAAGAAGTTTTTCCGGATCTTCACATTCTTTTGTAATCACCAGCTCCCGGTCCGCAATATCCAGAAAATTGGAAGCGTTTTCTACATAATGGTTTCCATCCGGTCCTGCGACTGCCTCAAGCGCTATAAACTGATCCGCATTTTCTCCTGCCATCGCATCTGCCGTCCACGCATGGATAACCCTACCTTTGAGCCTCCCTCTGCCTGAAGCTTGGAATTATACATGGAGGAATCCTGCGTAAAATATTCCGGATCAAGGATTCCTTTCTGCCAGAGATCATGCATCCAGATGACTGCTTCCTTATAATTCTCCTGCGCAGGCATAAACACCGGCTCTCCTTCCCCGTTCAATCCCATATAATTGTCGGCACGGCTTACCATCGTTCCGAACGGAGATAAAATCGTCCTCAGATCGCCGCTGAGCAGTGTGCTGCCGGCGCTGTTGGAATATGCAATCTCATTTGTCGGATCCCCGTCATTATCTGCATCTTCCGTGATAAACTTTTCCAGAACTGTTTCCAGTTCCTCATAGGTGGTCGGCACCGCAAGATTGAGATTGTCCAGCCACTCTTTGTTTATATAGAAAATGTCGCCGCAGACTTCCGGCCGCAGCGGAAGTTTCTTGGGCAGGCTGTAAATTTTCCCGTCACGTCCCGTACAGACTGCCTTCAGTTCCGGATCCTCCTCAAAGGCTCTGAGCAGATTCGGCATGGTTTCCTCATTGATCAGATCTGTCAGTTCAATAAAATTCTCCTTATTCTGGGCCATATCAGACGCATTTAAAGTAATAGAACCGAGAAAAGCATCTGTCAGAAGCCCTGCACCGGGCGCTGTACTGGGAAGAACAGAGCAGAAAGGAAATGTCCCACAGATGGGTACATACTGCCATTTACGAAATGTTTGAACCTCCGGAAAAGGCACAGCTGATCCGACTGTTCAAAAAAAGTCTGAACACGACTCCAATACAATATGAAATACGCAAAAAGATGGAATACGCAAAAGGAATGCTGCTGTACAGCAACGAATCTGTCGCAGAAATATCCGACAGGGCAGGATACAGCGATATTGCATACTTTTCAAAAATGTTCAAAAAGTATACCGGTTACAGCCCATCGGAATACAGAAAAATCATACGTGAAACCTGAAAAATGCCTGTCCGGGTGAATCCGCCTATCTCTGCAGATTTTCCCAAACAGGCATTTTATTCTTCTCTCAAAAAATCGTCCGCTTTATTTATCTCTCCAGATAATGCGTCCCTTATCCAGATCATACGGAGAAAGCTCGATCGTAACCTTATCTCCCGGAAGGATACGGATAAAGTTCATACGCAGTTTGCCGCTGATGTGCGCCAGAACAACGTGTTTGTTCTCCAGCTCTACCTTGAACATCGCATTCGGCAGTTTCTCGAGAACTGTTCCTTCCACTTCAATTACATCTGCCTTGGACATAAATTTCAAACCTCCTTTGCTTTCAATGCTTTTCGGATTTCAAGATCAGAAGAAAAGTCAGCCTGCTGGTAATCAAGCTGAACATGCATCAGCTTTTTCTTCTTCGGCTTTTCCAGCAGCCTGTTTTTACCGTCTGCCAGGTAGACATACGGTTCCTCCACACGGACGACGACAAAAAGTCTGCCTTTGTCGTGTCCTGCCAGGCTTCTGGCAAACATACCTGCACTGGCCGGTCTCATAGTTCTTCCTCCCTGTGGGTCAGCGTCAGAATCTCCGGCTCACCCTCCGTGATCAGTATCGTGTTTTCATAATGTGCGGAGAGGCTTCCGTCCTCCGTCACAACCGTCCAGTCATCGTCCAGCCAACGTACCTCCGGCCGCCCAAGATTGATCATCGGCTCAATGGCCAGGGTCATTCCCGGCTGCAGACGGATTCCGCGGCTTCTCTGGGCATAATTCGGAATCTGCGGATCTTCGTGCAGACTGGTTCCGATTCCATGTCCGCAGAGATCTCTCACTACTCCGTATCCAAAACTCTCGGCATAGTCCCCGATCGCCTTTGAGATCTCGTGGAGATGATTCCCTGCCTTTGCATACTTGATTCCTTCAAAGAAACTCTGTCTTGTCACCTCGATCAGTTTCTTCGCTTCCGGACTGATCTCTCCGACCGCATGCGTGCGGGCCGCATCCGAATGATATCCTTCGTAAATCAGTCCGGCATCAAGGCTGACAATATCACCTTCCCTGAGAATCCGGCGTTTGCTCGGGATTCCATGTACCACCTCGTCGTTGACTGACACACAGATGGAAGCAGGATACCCATTGTAATTCAGAAAGTTCGGGATGCATCCGAAGCTGCGGATAATCTCTTCACCCAGTTTGTCGATTTCCCAGGTGGACATACCCGGATGAATTGCTTTTCCCAGTTCGTCATGCACCTGCTCAAGCAGATGGCATGCATGACGCATCTTTTCTATCTCACTGGCAGTTTTAATTGATACGGACATTTCTTACGCTCCTAAAATCTTTGTGATATCCTGGAACACAACATCGATATCCTGTGTTCCGTCTACCTCTGCAAGTACACCTTCCGCCTTATAATAGTCAATCAGAGGCTGTGTCTGAGCATGATAGACTGAGAGGCGCTTCTGAACCGTCTCCGGCTTATCGTCGTCACGCAGAACCAGTTCGCCCTGGCATACGTCACAGACATTTTCAACCTTCGGCGCATTATACTCCACATGGTATGTGGCTCCGCATTTCAGGCAGGCACGGCGTCCTCCCATGCGGCGGACAATATTCTCATCCGGAACTTCCACATTAATCGCGAAATCAATCTTCTCGCCTCTGCCCTCCAGAGCGCGGGTCAGCGCTTCCGCCTGAGGAATTGTTCTCGGGAATCCATCCAGAACATAGCCGTTCGCTGCATCCGGCTTGGAAATTCTGTCCACCACAAGATCACAGGTCAGCTCATCCGGAACCAGCTCGCCTTTATCCATATAGGCTTTGGCCTTTGTTCCCAACTCCGTCCCCTCTTTGATGTTCGCACGGAAAATATCTCCGGTGGAGATGTGAGGAATCTGATATTTTGCCGCAATCTTTTTCGCCTGTGTTCCCTTTCCGGCTCCCGGTGCTCCAAGCATAATAACCTTCATACCCATTATCCTCCTTTGCTTTTATCATGCGGCTGTTCAGGCGCACGTCCGCTGAACAGCTGTAACAGTTCAGCCAGCGGAACTGTTACCATATACACTTTTAGGGCCTGCCGCATTCTTGCAGCAGCCCCTGAAAATGCCTAATCATTCAGAAAGCCTTTATAGTTACGAACCAGCATCATGGACTCGATCTGCTTCAGAGTTTCCAGAATAACGCTCGCGATAATGATCAGAGAAGTTCCTCCGAAAGAAACGTTGGCGTTAAAGAAACCGTTAAAGAAGAACGGGATGACTGCCACGATCGTCAGTCCGGCTCCTCCTATAAAGATAATGTAATTCAAAATACTGGTCAGATAATCCACGGTGGATTTTCCCGGACGGATGCCTGGGATAAAACCGCCCTGCTTGCGCATATTATCTGCAACTTCCAATGGATTGAATGTAATGGACGTATAGAAATACGCAAAGAAAATAACCATTACAATATACAGAATCAATCCCACAGAACTTAACGGCTGATCCGGGTCAAACCAGTTATTGGAACTGAGCATTGCCAGAATCCTGCCGCCCCATCCTCCGATATCGCTCTTGCCCATGAAAGTAAGGATCATCGACGGGAAAGACATAATCGAGGAGGCAAAGATAATCGGAATAACACCGGCCGTATTTACCTTCAGCGGAATATGAGAGGACTGACCGCCAATCATCTTTCTTCCTGCCATCTTTTTCGAATACTGTACCGGAATTCTCCGCTCTGCGCCGTTCAGAATCAGAACAAGCACAACAACAGCGACAATCACCGCAATGATGATCACCCAGATCAAAGCCGCTCTGGCAAGGGTTTTTCCCTGCACAAAGGTCTCATACAGTGTGATCATGTCCTGAGGAATGCGGGAAAGAATATTAATCAGAAGAACCATCGAAATACCGTTTCCCACACCTTTGTCATTGATCTGTTCACCGACCCACATCAGAAATGCGGAACCAGCAGTCAGTACTGCCACTGCCACAATGACATTCACCGCATTAAATTCTTTCAGCAGACCCTGTCTGCCAAACCCTACCGCAAGAGCCACAGACTCAAACAGAGCAAGAGCTACTGTCACATAACGGGTGATCGCCGTCATTTTCTTTCTTCCCTCTTCACCGTCCCTCTGCATCTCTTCCAGTTTCGGAATTGCAATAGTGAGGAGCTGAATGATAATGGAAGACGTGATATACGGGGTAATGCTCAGCGCGAAGATGGAGAACTGGTCAAATCCTCCACCTGTGAAAGCATTCAGGAAGCTGAACGCGTCGTTCGTGCTGTTTGCAAAATATGCGCTGAAATATTCTGTATTTACTCCCGGAACCGGCATCTGGGAACCCAGACGGATCACACACAGCATCAGAAGAACATACAGAATTCTGTGACGCACATCTTTGATTTTAAATGCATTGACCAGTGTCTTAAACATTAGATCACCTC
>ERZ1090868.132-NODE-132-length-39516-cov-17.468260_pt1 | contig 39516 bp, 54 predicted proteins | sample MGYA00478475_ERZ1090868 | MGnify/ENA primary metagenome ERZ1090868 (study PRJEB33644, sample SAMEA5815747) | chicken gut metagenome | biome: Chicken; feature: Gastrointestinal Tract; material: Caecum | place: Ireland | collected 2019-01-01 | study: A study of the...
CAATCACAGTGGTTGCGGAGGACAGCATCGGTAAGACTACAACTGTTACGAGACATGTCACAGTAGATACGCAGGCGCCGATCATCAGTGATGTCGAGGCAGAGGCGACAACCGTGGATGCCAACGGCACGATCCATCTCACCTTTAAGGTGACGGATCCGGCAGACTGATGATTATCAGAGTATGGGGCGTTGTGAATTCCACTGAGGTGGAGTTTACGCCCATCTCAGACCGTCCCGGGTACTGGGAGGGATATGCCCCGCGACTGCCGGGACTGCAGGAGATCGAGATATGGGCAGAGTCTGACAGCGGGCTACGCGGGCATTTGCAGTGCACTGTGATGCTTGATTACCACGCGCACACAGAGGCGCGGCTGCTGGGAGACCGGATGGAGGCAAGCCTGATCGAAGAGGGCGACAAGGTGCGCCTTCTGTTACTGCCGTGGGTGGCGCAGCTGGTCACACTCCGAGAGACACAGATCCTGCGGGGAAATTATATCGCGCAGCTGAAAGGCTGCAGAAAGGCGGTGAGCCGATGATGGATAGGGTTAATTTTGAGCTTGGTGAGAAAAAGTATGTATGTATTAGTGTGCGGAGTACGAACCATAAGCCATTTGACGTGACTACTGCAAAGTACGTCCTGCGGAACGGAGACCAGGAAGAGAAGTCTGGAACGTGTGAAATCACGCGGAAGAACGATACAGAGACCGTCCTGTCTGCGCTGATCCAGCCTATGATCAAAGGTGCGACGTACACGTTAGAGTATACATACGAGATCCCGCCTGAGATCCTCAAGTATGAGGTGAAGGTGCAGGTGACGTAAGTGAGGTGATCAAATGGAAATCAGAGCAAGACCGTAACAGGTCTTATTTTTATGTGCGGACATTAACAATAGGAAGGAAAGTGAGGATTAATGAAAATGAACTATGCAGCACCAATCATTGATGGGTATAATGCCATCACCGGCGCGATCGTCGCCGTGCTCTCATACATACTCGGAGAGCATTGGATCCTTTTTGTGGCGTTCCTGCTCCTTAATGTGGCGGACTGGATTACGGGCTGGATGAAGAGCCGCATGGCGGGCAAGGAGAACAGTGTGGCCGGCTGGAAAGGTGTCCTGAAGAAGCTGGGCTATTGGCTGATGATTATGGTTGCCTTCGGAGCCAGCGCGGTATTTATCGAGATTGGCAAGGCAATCGGCGTGGATCTGGGGATTACTACACTGCTGGGATGGTTTGTCCTGGCATCTCTTATTATCAATGAGATCCGGTCCATCCTGGAGAATTTTGTGGAAGCAGGATACAATGTGCCGACAATCCTCGTGAAGGGATTAGAGGTTGCGGACAAGGTAGTGAATAAAGATGAGGATTCAGAGGGCGAGTGATCGCCCTCTTGTTGCGACGTCGCAACGGAAAGGAGTAGTTATGGAAATCATTCAGAACATTTTAACTTCAAATAACTGTTATAAGTCGGGAAAACCGCTTAATCCCAAAAAGCTTATGGTGCACTCTACTGCTGTACCTGGCGCGCCGGCAAAGAACTTCTTGAGCAGCTGGAATACTGCTAAGCCGGGCGGAAGAGAGGTGTGTGTGCATGGGTTTGTGGATGATACCGGGGCTTATCAGACACTTCCCTGGACAATGCAGGCGTGGCATTGCGGCGGAAGCGGCAATCAGACTGCGATCGGTGTTGAGCTGTGCGAGCCGAAAGATTATGGGGACAGAACCTATTTTGACGCGGTGATTAAAAATGCGATCCAGCTTTATGCATATCTTGCAAAGACGTATGGGATATCCGTAAGCAATATTGTGTCTCATAAAGAGGGACATGCCCAGGGCATCGCATCGAATCACGGCGATCCGGATCACTGGTGGAGTTATGTTGGATATACGATGGATAACTTCCGCGAGGATGTGCAGGAATGCATAAACAGCGGGAACGTGAATGTGAGTACTGGCGGAAGCGTCTCTGCGGCTCCGTCTACTCCGGCATCATCCGGCAGCAAGCCGACGATCAAATTCAAATACCGGGTAAAGACTGCACAGGATGGCTGGCTCCCGGAGGTCGTAAACCTTGCAGACTACGCCGGCATCCCCGGACATGCGATCACAGATATCGCGATCGGCGTTGACAGGGGATCTCTGTGGTACCAGGTGCACGTTAAGGGCGGCGGCTGGCTGCCGGCTGTGACAGGATACGACATCAACGACTATAATAACGGATATGCGGGCAACGGCAAGGTGATCGATGCGGTCAGGGTATATTACAATACTCCGGCGGACTACGCGAGCAAGTACGGCTATCAGAAAGCCCAGTATCGCGTCAGCCCGCTGAACGGCAGCTACTGGCCGTGGCAGTACGACAATGAGACTGGCGGCGGGCAGGATGGCTATGCCGGAGCGTTCGGGTATGCCCTGGACAAGTTCCAGCTCTTCTGACGGCATAATGACAACACCCCGGGGCATCAGCTCCGGGGTGTAAATTAAAGATTACAAATTTGGTAGTCTTCGCGTCTTACATCTCTTCCGTTTTCCTCCTATTTCGCCACTCACTTATTTTTGTGGCGTTTTTCGTCCTGTTCTCCCCGTATGTCGGACGGACGCGGGGGAGATATGCCTGCACGGTCTTGGTATTAAGACTAAGCTGTCGAGCGATCTCATGGACGCTCATGCCTGCATCATGCATATCCAGTATCATGACGTGAGTGTCGCTTATTATGACACCGGAGGACGCAAGAGACTTAACCACTCTATTCCAGCTGCATCCGATCTCCTTCGCGGTCTCGCGGACCGATCCGGTCGACCGGAAGGCATCATATATGTCCTTATCTACCGACATGGCAATCACTCCTTGTATGCAGACACTCCTGATTGCCGGATAACCACCAGGTATTTAATACCTGCTTCATCTCTTCCGTATCCAATCGGGATTCCGTTCACGCTCCTCCCGTTCTTGTCCAACAGATCATATGCGCCTCTTAAGTGATTCACGTTTCCGGCGATCTCTATTTCTATTTCGGACCCAACCGTCAAATCGTATCCCTGCTCATTCGCAAACTTTTCGTTCTGCGTTTTATAAATCATCATCTTCATTTTACTTCCTCCTGTATTGATATATATTAAACGGGGTATTGTAAGTCGTTTCCTCCTTACAAGTATATTATATTATACTTGCGTAAATATGTCAACATATATTTGCGCAAATATTTATATTTTTTCCGATACACATTTTCGGATAAAATCATTAAGAGAGAGACCTTCTCTCTCGGCTGCTTCCTTCCAGATCGCTTTCTGTCCGGCTGGAAGAGTTAAATTGACACGGTCATAGTTGTTCTTGATCCACTTGTTAGTTGCAACCTTTTGTGCTTCTGTATACGCCATATGATCACCCCTTTCTTTTAAAAAGAATACCATATCAAATATATCTGCGCAAGTATATACAACAAAAAACATGCATTGCATCATCTAGGGGGCAAAAAAGGGGCATATTTTATAATATATGTCAAATAATACGCATTTTAAAAAATCATAAAACTTTACTCTTGCGCTATTTTTAGTTATATGATAATATAATAGTCGGCTCTGGCAAGACCGTCGGGGTCATTCAACTAAATTCCGGAAGTCCTTATTTTTTAAGGCTTGCCGGGATTTTTTATTTTATGATTTTCAAAAATGGGGCAGATAAGGGGCAAACTATATAATTTTCAGCCCCTTGATCTGCTCGTTTTCTTTCTTTCTCAGTCGTTCCGTGACATGCAGGTAGATCTCTTTTGTGACCTTACTGTCGGAGTGACCGAGCCTCCGGGATATCGTATCTATCCCAATCCCCTGCTCCATTAACAAGCTGGCGTGTGTATGCCTTAACGTGTGAGGCGTGATCTTCCTGCCGAAGATCCGCTGTGAGTTCTCCTGCAGGTATTTATTGTACGTGTAATATTTAACATGGCTGCCATCCTCTGCACATACGTACAGATCAGTGCTGTACCCGTGCATCATCCGCTGCCTGAGCATCAGCAGCCGGAGCTCTTTTGCGACGGAGAGAAGCTCGTCCTGCATGTACACGTCCCGGCGGGACTCATAAGTTTTTGCCGTAGTCTCAACCTTGTTGTTGGGGTCATATGTCATAGATACGTGGATTATCTGTCCCTTGATATCCACATCCTCAGCCTTAAGAGCAGCGAACTCCCCGAAGCGCAGCCCGGACAGCACAAGGAACTCCGTGACTGCCTTCCAGATCGGCTGCTGCATCCCGGCGAGCAGATCGGACAGCTCCGAGGACTCCAGGAACTTGTCCTGTATTTTCTCCCGGTGGGACTGCTCCGTCTTGAAACGCTCGATCTTATCAAGATATGAGACATCTCCCGTCAGATCATGGCGGTATCCCCATTTGAGGATCCCCTTGACCCGCTTCAATAGCTCGTTCTTGTGCTCCGCCGTCCGATCAAGCGCGATCAGCCGAGTGCGGATATAATTTGCATTCAGGGCATTGACAAGAGTATCCCTTCCAAATACGCCCAGCGCCTCCGCTGCTGTGAAAGAGTTCCGGCGGTATGTCGAGGGCTTGAGGGTAACCTTCTGCTCTGCGAGGTACTGATCGACCAGCTTCTCCAGCGTCATCTCTGGAGCCGGATCATTGTGATCCACAGCAGCCTGTATCTTCGCGTCAAGCGCCCTCTGAGCCACTTTCCGGGTCTGCGCGGTGTCTTTCTCCATGACAACCGAAACCCGCCTTATTTTGCCTGTCAGCGGGTCCCGGTAGCGCTCCACGAACTTGTAACCAGTCTTTACCTTTTCACTCCACATAATATCATCTCCTTAGTTATAGATTAGTTATAAATTAGTCATAAGATAGTCTTAAAAATGGGTACAAAAAAGACAGATGGTCTCTTGCCACCTGTCACCGAAGATGATACAATATTTTTGCACTTATATGCATCTCTTCGGAGATATTGCCGCTCTGGTGTTGGTAGCGCCGGGGCGGTTTTTAATTACTCAAGATTTATAACTTTTGTCCCGAGTTCTTCACCCAGCATTCCCTGCGTAGCAGTTAATGTTACGGGCTGTGATGGATCGTTTATGCTGTATGATATAACAGATTGTACGGTAGCGCCGGGTTTGACATCAGTATAACTCATTTCATTCATCTCGGCGTATTTTTCATCCTGCGGGTCCATTGCCACGTCAAGATCTTCTATTGTAGTTTCAGTCTCCTGCGTAGCACTAAAGCAAGCAATCCACACAATCCCCGGTTGTTGCGGCTCGTCACTTGTGTTTGTGTAATCGTAAGTAAAGATTAGTGTAGGGGATGTCTCGCCATACTCTTCATTCGCGGGCGCAACCTCAACTCCTGTAATCTTTATTACTGCATCATTTATCGTCAATGTATCGTCTTTGAATGATGCCTCGACTGTCTCGTCGTCATCAGGAACTTCAACGGTTTCATCCTCGTTTCCGGTATTTTCTGTGTCAGTAGATGCATCGCCACCAGATCCTCCGCAGGCAGTAGCTGATATAGCCATCATGCACGCCAGTAGAATTGCTAAGATTCTCTTTTTCATAAGTCTTCTCTCTTTCCCCTGTTCCATCACACCACAATTACCAAAACTTACCAGCCCTATTATCCGTAAGTTTCCAGACTGGAAATCGTTTACTTAACAGGAGGTAAATCTTGGAACAGGTAAGTTATTAACAAGTTATCCACATACTTACCAACAAATTACTAGAACAAATGTTCGACAAGTCCTTTTAATTGGACATGTCTTGTGCTATCATAACATCAAGATACGAACAAATGTTCTTAAGTCTGGAGGGTGTACATATGGATTTCAAACAAAAAATTATAGAGCTTGTCAGCAGTTGCTCGGATAACGAATTACTCGAGCTGATCTATCGGTTCTGCCAAAAGCTCTTGGGCTAGGGGATGCTCCCTAGTCCTTTTTGTTTGCCAACTTTTTCGCCAGCCTCTCCAGAGCTTCCCAGTCATCGTCTCCGAGCTTTGCGAGTGCTTCGATCAGGCGCGACTTGAAAGAATCGTCTTCCTTTATCAGATCCGCCGCAAAGTCTGTGATGACCTGGTTTCGAGTCAGTTTCTTGAATGGGTCGCCGTCTCCAGTACGGAGCCAGTCTTCATTTATGTATTTCCCGTCGATAGACTCTATTGACAGGAGCTTTATGTGCTTTTCTGTTACATTACGCCTCCCGGCTTCTATATCTGCTATTCCGGATCGCGAGAGACCCATTATATCAGCCCATTCTTCCTGACTCTTTTTGCACATCTTTCTGAGCTCCCTGAACCGTTTATTGATGTCGGGAATCATTACTTCCACCTCCTTCGTATCTCCATGATATCACACGCAGAATAAAATGTAAAGAAAAATATGTCGCAAACAGAACAAAAAATACTTGACAGCCACCTAATAGCGACGTATAATTGTCGCATAAGGAACAAACAAACCGGGATTCAAAGGAGGAAAAATGAAAGCAATAGACATTATCAAAACATTTGAGAGAAGTACAAAGGTTATTCTTCGCATGAGGATGTACGGGCAGAGATTCGAGACATCCGTATATGCGGATGAGGTAATGTTCAAATGCAAAAATGAGGACTACGAGCTGATGGAAGTCCTCAACCGCGAAGTGAAAACCATGATGGCTCGCGCAGAAGGCGTTATCATAATCGATCTGAAATAGCCGAAACCGGGGAGGCCCGGTCAGCCGGAGATGACCGCCCGGCTCTGATGATGGCAGGTCTGGAACAGGGAAACGTGGATTCAACAGGGAGGTGAGATGAAGGTGAATAGCAAAGGAATCCATCGGCTGAAAATCGACAACGGCATTTTTCTTGATGGAGAAAGATTGAATGGGGTCAGAGAATACTCGGTAATTCATAACGAGCACGATGACTTGGCATGTTTGACCTTGAAGATGGATGTCGCTATTTTGGGAAATTGTCATACTGATAACGACATTGATAAAAGCGGAAAAATATTTCAGGAGCTCATCCGGATAAGAAAAGAACTCCAGGCTATTCGGAGTAGCGTGGAGTCCAATCCTGCGATTTCCATAGGTGGAAGCATTATTTCCCATCGGGGAAGTCGCGGTTGAAAGATTTAAGTGCCGATTCGTAGCATCCCATGTAATATTCGTATGCATCAAAAACGTCATCTTCCGGGAGCTCTCCGTTCAGGATTTGCGATGCATGCCTGTCACGCATCAACGGAACTAACGCAACGGCTAAATCATGAGCGCGTTTTTCATTATCTGTCATATTAAAAAATATCTCCTTTCTTACGTACTCGGCTCCACCACAAAAAGCCTGTAAGGAGATTATATCACAAGCAGAGGAGGTGATAACCGGAATGAGTGAAAAAGAAAAGAAGATCATCGAAACGATTGCGGAAGCCCTTCCCAACATGAGCGAGAGGGACAAGGGGTATTTCCTCGGGTACGCCGAGGCAAAGGCAGATAAAACTCCCGCCAATAAGGAGACGGAAGCAGAGAAGGGGGTGAGCTAAATGCTGACAGCCGTGAAAATGGCGCTCGGATCATATCCGCTGACCGTAAAGCAGCTCTCTGAGCTGACGGGAGACAGTACAGCGACGATCCGGAGCAGGATCCCGGGGATCCGGGAGCAGATCAGGAGGGGCAGGTACAACGAGTACGCACTGATCGAGGCAAAGAAGGGTACCAGGATTAACTTCTATGCCTACTATGACTACGAGAAATTCAGGGAAGCCCTTGAAAACCGGAACACCTGCAAGGCGGTCCCGCCTTTTGATCCTGAGAAGATCGCGCAGATCTGCCCGGTGACGCAGGAAGTCGTATTCGTAGACGGTGAGGGGAGGTGAGAGAGATGGGAGAAGGACAGACGAAGGAGATTCGCCTGATCAGCACAGGCAGCCGCAAGACGCGCCGCCGGCGCAAGATCAACTGGCGGGCACTGTACAAGCGGTCAGTCCGCAGGGAGTTCCGCTGGGCGCTGCTGGCATACGGACTGGCGCTACTGGTTGTGATCGAGGCGGTGATAATCTACATACTGCAGGCAGGACCGATCTGAAGGGAGGTGAAGACGATGACGCAGGACGCCAGGATACAGCAGATGCTTGAACAGCTGCCGGTGGAAGAACTGGATCCCGAGGATATTGAATTTCTTCGGTGGATTGCCGGATGGGGTGACAGCACGACTGACAAGCTGATTAGAATTATCCGGAAATGCCGGGAGAACCCGTTCCGGAAAAGAGACGAGCGTCTATCATACAGAGCTGAATGTGGTCAGCTGGTTTGGGAAAGAGCCAAAACTGGATATCAGGGGATGGTCGGACGACCATGAGAAAATGACAAAAGGGATCAGCCTCACAGAGGATGAGTTCATAAAAATTGCCCATGCAGGGCTGGAAAGATTAGGAGGTAATTAAGGATGGCACAGATTACAGTGATTTACAAGGATTTTGAGGAAATGAAGGCGGTTGCAAGAGAACTACTGAAGGATGAACTGAAGGAAAAACAGGAAAGAGGCGAAAAATCTGTTCCTTACGGCCAGCAGATAGCCCCGCATTTTCCGAATGCAAACGTGGGACAGACCCCTGCAGTACCTGCAGACCAGCCTGTTGCGGTTACGCCCGGGCAGGCGCCGGCTGCGGCAGCGCAGTCAGTGGTTCCGACAACAGCGCCTTCATACACAAGAGAAGATTTATCGAGGGCGGCAATCACATTGATGGATAAAGGACAGCAGTCTCAGCTCCAGCAGTTGGTCCAGAGCTTCGGGGTTAACTCCCTGATGGAGCTCCCGCCGGAACAGTATGGGAACTTTGCAACCGCACTTCGGGGAATGGGGGCAGAGATTTAGATGGGACACGCAGAAAGAGACCACGCACTGCTCAGCGCATCTGGGGCGCACAGATGGCTTCTGTGCACGCCCAGTGCCATGCTGGAAGAACAGTTTCCGGATACGACGTCAGAGGCTGCAAAGGAAGGGACTTTGGCGCACGAACTGGCGGAGCTTAAAGTACGTAACTACTTTAATCCCGCTGACATATCGAAACGGAAGCTGAATGCGCAGATCAAGAAGATGAAGGAAAATGAGCTCTGGCAGGATGAGATGCTGGGGCACACGGATACATATATCGATTATATCAGGGATGTGTCGATCAAGCTCCCCAGCCGGCCGTATGTGGCGGTTGAGAAACGGCTGGACCTGGGTGCGTATGTTCCGGAAGGCTTTGGGACTGCAGATTGCATCATGCTCCAGGGAGAGGACTTGTTTGTACTGGATTTCAAGTACGGCAAAGGGGTTCCGGTGTCAGCGGAGGGAAACCCGCAGATGATGCTCTACGCTTTGGGAGCGTACAGGGCGTACTGTTTCCTCTATCCGATCAGCCGGATCCATATGGCGATCATCCAGCCGCGGCTGGACAACATCTCCGAGTGGGAGTGCTCTCTCGAGGAGCTGCTTAAGTTCGGCCAGTACGTGTCAGAACGTGCTGCGCTCGCAGTTAAAGGGGAGGGTGATTTCTGCCCTGGGGAGAAACAATGCAGGTTCTGCAGGGCGAAGCAGCGGTGCCGCGCAAGGGCTGACCATAACGTAAGGATGGCATTCAGTCCGGATAAGGGAAAGATGCCCCCGCTGATCACGAATGAGGAAGTGGGGAGATACCTTTCTGAAGGGGAGGATGTGGCAAAATGGCTCTCTGATCTGAAGGAGTGGGCGCTTGCAGAGTGTCTGGCCGGGAAACAAGTCCCGGGATGGAAAGCTGTAGAAGGCAGAGGCTCCCGAGATTGGACCGATATGGACGCCGCATTCGAAAAGCTGACAAAGTCCGGTGTGACAGAAGAGGCGATGTTGTGGGAAAAGAAGCCACTTACCCTTGCCCAGGTTGAAAAGATGGTAGGCAAGAAAGACTTCCAGGACGCGGTCGGGGAGTTTGTCGTTAAGAAGCCAGGGAAGCCGGCCCTGGTAAAAGAATCCGACAAGAGAGAAGCGATCACAAACAGAGTAACCGCCGCAGAGGCGTTTAAGGAGGAGAAATAACATGAGTTTCGGAGAAATCACGAATGTAACTACCGGAGAAGCAAGATTATCATATGTGCACCTGTTTAAGCCGTATGCGCACCAGCCGGGGGCAGAAGAGAAGTTCAGCTGTGCAATCCTTGTCCCGAAATCAGACACCGCCACAAAGGCGCGGATCGACGCTGCGATCGAAGCGGCAAAGCAGAAGGGGATCTCGGGGAAGTGGAACGGGGTGTGCCCGCCGATCGTCCCGAATCCCGTGCATGACGGCGACGGCGTGAGACCGTCAGACGGGATGCCTTTTGGGGCGGAGTGTAAGGGGCACTGGGTATTTACCGCCAACACCAGCGTCGATTATCCCCCGGAAGTCGTGGACCAGAACGGGAACCCGATGATCAACCAGTCTGAGATGTACAGCGGGGTGTACGCCATGGTAAACGTAGAGTTCTTTCCGTATATGTTCGGAGGGAAAAAGGGGATTGGGTGCAGTCTCGGGCCGGTGAAGAAAGTGAGGGACGGGGAACCTCTCGGAGGCAGTGCCCCGACTGCAGCGCAGGCTTTTGGCGCACCGCAGCCGGCACCCGAAAAGAGTACGGCGGGGGCTGCTTATCAGTCACAGGGGGCGACACCGCCCTGGACTCAGAATCCGATGACAGGGAATATCAATCCGATCACGGGACTCCCGATGTAACTTAGAGGGGCGAAAGCCCATCTGATAGACTGGAGATGATTTTATGCAGCACTTAAGCATTGATATAGAGACAAGAAGCAGTGCGGATATTGGCAAGACCGGTCTGTACCGGTATGCACAGGACAAGGATTTCGGGATCCTGCTGTTCGCGTATAAGCTGGATGGATCTCCTGTTGAGATCGTGGACCTTGAATGCGGGGAAGAGATACCGGATCAGGTTATCCGGTATCTGGAAGACCCATCGGTCATAAAGCATGCCTACAATGCAGCGTTTGAATGGTACTGCCTGAACCAGGCAGGATACCGGACGCCGCTGGAACAGTGGAAGTGCACCATGGTCCACGGTCTATACTGCGGTTATACCGCCGGGCTGGATGCAACAGGCAAAGCGATCGGGCTGCCGCAGGATAAACAGAAACTGACGACAGGAAAGGCCCTGATCCGGTATTTCTGTGTGCCGTGCAAGCCGACTAAGAGTAATGACGGACGGTCCTGGAACCTTCCGAAACACGCCCCGGAAAAATGGGCGCTGTTTAAGGAGTACTGTAAGCAAGACGTGGTTACGGAAAATGCGATCCTGGAACGCCTGGATGCATTTCCTGTCCCGGAGATGGAGGAAAAGCTCTGGCAGATGGACGTCCGGATGAATGCATTTGGGGTCAGGGTGGACACCGGGCTCATTTCCGGCGCGCTTACGATAGACGGGATCAGCACGCAGGAGCTGACTGGCGAGGCAGTCGGGATCACAGGGCTGACCAACCCGAACAGTACAAGCCAGCTCCTGCAGTGGCTGGCGGAACAGGGCGTACATATGGATAATCTCCAGAAGGCAACCGTTGAAGAGACCCTGGCACGGGAAACGCTGCCCCAAAATGTACGGCGGATTTTAGAGATCCGCCAGCAGCTTGGGAAAACGTCCGTAAAGAAGTATACAGCCATGGAGACGGCGAAATGCGAGGATGACAGGATCCGGGGGCTGACCCAGTTTTACGGGGCGAACAGGACCGGGCGGTGGGCAGGAAGGCTGGTACAGTTACAGAATCTCCCGAGGAACTACCTGAAAACACTGGATTATGCCAGGAATCTCGTGAAAGCTAAGAATTATGAAGGGATCCGGCTCCTGTATGGCAATGTGCCGGATACGCTCTCCCAGCTGATTCGGACAGCGTTCATCCCGTCAGAGGGGCATAAATTTGTGGTGGCGGACTTTTCTGCTATTGAGGCGCGAGTGATCGCTTGGCTGGCTGGGGAACAGTGGGTGAACGAGGTCTTTGCCGCCCACGGGAAGATCTATGAAGCGACCGCATCGCAGATGTTCCATGTCCCGATTGAGAAGATCGTGAAGGGAAATCCGGAATACAGCCTGCGGCAGAAAGGGAAAGTGGCGACGCTTGCCCTGGGGTACCAGGGCGGTACGTCCGCTCTGATCGCAATGGGTGCGCTGAGCATGGGGCTTACGGAAGAGGAGCTCCCGGATATCGTATCGAGATGGCGGAGCGCGAACCCGCGGATCCGGGATCTGTGGTACGCCGTGGAAGAGGCCGCACTCGTGGCGATGACGACAGCGCAGCCCCAGGCGATCCGCGGACTGGTCTTCCGCCTGGAAGGGGACCTGATCTACGGACAGTCCTTCCTGACCGTGCAGCTGCCAAGCGGGAGGAAATTATTCTACCCCAAACCGTTCCTGCAGGAGAACAGGTTCGGCAGAATGGCGATCCACTATTACACGGTTGGACAGCAGACCCGGAAATGGGAGGTGGATTCCACCTATGGTGGGAAGATGACAGAGAATATCGTCCAGGCGATTGCCAGGGACTGCCTGGCGGAAACGCTCAGGAGGATAAATCGCCTCGGCCTGCAGGTCGTGTTCCATGTACATGACGAGGTCATCATTGACGCCCCGATGGACGTGACTGTGGAGCAGATCTGCGGTCTGATGGCGGAGCCGGTCCCATGGGCGCCCGGGCTGATCCTGAAAGGCGCCGGCTTTGAAGGTAATTATTATATGAAAGATTAGGAGGACCCATATGCAGTATAACCGAAAATTGACGGTCAGCATGGCAGGGAGCCGTAAGGCTACCTATTGGCCGAAGAGCGAGATCATGTGGTCTGACTTTGCAGAAAAATTAAAAACCCCGGTGCACAGCCCGGAGACAATGGAGCAGTACCTGTCCATGCCGAAGAACCGGCAGTCGGAATTAAAAGACGTGGGCGGATTCGTGGGCGGTACGTTCACGAATGACCGGAGAAAAAGCGTCTATATCCAGGGCAGGGACCTTCTGACCCTTGACCTGGATAACATCCCGGCAGGACAGACGGTGGATATCTTAAAGCGCGTGTCCGGGCTCGGTTGTGCTGCGGCGGTATACAGTACCAGAAAGCATACCGGGTACGCCCCGAGGCTCCGAATCATTATCCCGCTTGATAAGACTGCGACAGCGGATGAATATGAGCCCGCGGCGAGAAAGGCAGCATCCCTGATCGGGATGGAATATTGTGACCCGACCACGTTTGACCCGTGCCGGCTGATGTACTGGCCGAGCGTCTGCTGTGACGGGGAATACATCTATGAGGTCTATGACAACCCGTTCTGCAGCCTGGAAGGCCTGCTCGCAATGTATGGGGACTGGAGAGATGTGGAAGAGTGGCCCCAGGTCCCTGGGACGGATGCGGTCCAGAGGCGCCGTGTGGCAAAGCAGGAGGACCCGACAGCAAAGAAAGGTATCATCGGCGCGTTCTGCCGGACCTATACGGTCTCCCAGGCGATGGAGAAGTTTATCCCGGGAATGTATGAGCCGACGGATGTGCCGGGGAGATACACCTATACGGGCGGCTCCACAACGGGCGGAGCCATCGTGTATGACGGGGACCTGTTCCTCTACTCCCACCATGCAACGGATCCGTGCTCCGGGCAGCTGGTCAACGCTTTTGACTTGGTGCGGCTCCACATGTACGGGGACCAGGACAGCGAATCAAAGGAGGGGACCCCGGTTAATAAGCTGCCGTCGTATGTGGCGATGACGCGGCTTGCACGGGAGGATCAGAATGTGTCGGGGCTGCTGGCAAAAGAACGGATCGAACAGGCAAAGCAGGTTTTCGGCATGGGTTCGGAGGGAAACATTTCTGCCGACGATGATATCGACTGGGTACTGAAGCTGACGCGGGATGGGAATGGACATATTGAGAAAACGATCGCTAACGTGACTCTTGTGCTGGAGAATGATCCACTGCTGAAGGGAAAGATCGTGACGGATGAGTTTGCTTCCTGCGGCATGACAACAGGGGGGCTGCCGTGGGACCTGCACGGCGGGAAACGGCGGTGGAAGGACGTGGATTATGCGGGATATTACAGATACATGGAAACATTTTACGGGCTTACGGGCCGTGAAAAGCTGGACAACGGGCTTCTGATCGTGAGCAGCCAGAACAAGATCAACGATGTGAAAGAATACCTTCAGGGGCTGAAATGGGATGGAAAACGCCGCGTTGACACTCTACTGAGGGATTATCTTGGTGCGGAGGATAACGAGTACACCCGGGCAGTAATGAGGAAGTCACTGTGTGCTGCAGTAGCAAGGGCTGTTGTAGGTGGCGTGAAGTATGATTACATGCCGATCTTCACCGGGCCCCAGGGGATCGGAAAGAGTACATTCCTGTCTATTCTGGGGAAAGACTGGTTCTCAGATTCTCTGACTACGTTTGAAGGGAAAGAGGCAGCAGAACTGATCCAGGGAACTTGGATCAATGAGGTCGGGGAATTAACGGCGATGACGAAACAGGAGACTTCGGCTGTAAAACAGTTTTTAAGCAAAACACATGACATTTATCGGGCGGCATATGGGCGGACAACTGGAAAGTATCCCCGGAGATGCGTGTTCTTCGGTACATCCAATGATACAGAGTTCCTGAAGGACTCTACCGGGAACCGAAGGTTCTGGCCGGTGGACGTAGGGCTTCACAAAGCCAGAAAATCCGTCTGGAATGATCTTCCGCAGGAAGTGGACCAAGTGTGGGCGGAAGCCTACATGTACTGGCTGCTGGGAGAACCGCTGTATTTATCGAAAGAGGTGGAAAAGCTGGCGGAGGAACAACAGGAGAGCCACCGGGAGGCTTACGCCAAGGAGGGCGTGATCCGTGAGTTCCTGGATCGTGAAATCCCTTTGGAATGGGATTCAATGAGCCTGATGCAACGCCGGCAGTTTTACCAGGGGACGCTGCATCTTCCGGCGGGAACGGAACTGGTGCCGCGGACAAAGGTGTGTGCGGCGGAAATCTGGCAGGAATGCTTCGGGAGTGACCTGAAGTATATGACAAAGCGGGACAGTATGGAGATTAACAGTATCATGAGGTGCATAAAAGGGTGGCAAAGGAATAGGTCATCACAAAGATATGGGTTTTATGGAACGCAAAGAGGATTCGAAAGGGCGTCAACAAACTAGCTGTTTCACCGTCAACAAAAGAGCGATTTGTCAACAAAACCCGGTAAAACGTCAACAAAGTGCCAAAAAATCGAGATTGTTGACTGTTGACGGTGTTGTTGACGGGAATGTTGACGTGAAAACCCAGTAAATACGCTACTTTTTATAGTATGTCAACAATGTCAACAAACTTTCTATAGAAGGGAAAAATATAATATCTAGGTAATATAACTATACCGCCTAATATTACCTACGTGACCTAATAGAGAGTACCATATACGTGTGTACGTACGTGTGCGCGAGGACTGAAAAGGAGAAAAGTTAGATGGGCTGCAAGGAATGGTTGAAAAAACATATGTCAGACGGGGAATTGCATCTGTCTACCGAGGTGACAGGGAAAGCAAAGGCCTTGGGGTATTCAAGGTCTGAGTTACGAAAGGCAAGAAATGAACTTGAGGTGAAAACATTCCATCAGTTTGACGAGGTCGGGGCAACAGATAATTGGTTTTGGTTCATGGAGGTATGAGTGATGCTGGAGAAAGAGATAGAAAAAATCTTAGTCCAAGGGGTGAAAGCCTTGGGCGGGAAAGCTTACAAATGGGTCAGCCCTGGAAACAACGGGGTGCCGGACAGGATTGTGATCCTTCCCCGGAAAGTACCTGTATTCGTGGAACTGAAGACTGAGTCCGGGAGCCTGACAGCGCTGCAGAAAGTACAGATCCAGAAGCTGGAGTCGCTTGGGCAGAAAGTCCGAGTGCTGCATGGTGAAGAAGAAGTGAGGAATTTTTTAAATGAGTGTCAGACAGATGGAATTTAAACCACACGGGTATCAGAGCTACTGCATCCAGAAAATCCTAGAGATCAAGAAGCTTGGACTCTTCCTGGATATGGGGCTTGGAAAAACAGTGACTACGCTGACCGCGATAAAAGAATTAAAATATAACCGTTTTGAGGTCAGAAAAGTCCTGGTGATCGCGCCGAAAAAAGTGGCAGAGGGAACCTGGACCAAGGAAAAGGATAAATGGTCCCATACAACGATGCTACGGGTATCGCAGGTACTCGGAAGCCAGGCAAGAAGGATCCGGGCGCTGAACACGCCAGCAGACATTTATATCATCAACCGGGAGAATGTGGTGTGGCTGGTAGATTATTACAGGAACAGCTGGCCGTTTGATATGGTCGTCGTGGACGAAAGCAGCAGTTTTAAGAGCCATAAGGCGAAAAGGTTTAAATCCCTGGCGAGCGTCGGGCCCCATGTCAGCCGCATGGTGGAGCTGACGGGAACGCCGTCCCCGAACGGGCTTGACGACCTGTGGGCTCAGCTGTACCTGCTGGATGGCGGGGAGCGCCTGGGGAAGAGGTACACCCAGTTCCGGGAACGGTATTTCCAGCCGGACAAGCGCGGTGCAGACGGGATGATATACAGCTATGAGGCGAAGCCGGGGACGGAAGAGAGCATCCTCCAGAAGATCTCAGATATCTGCATCTCCATGAAGGCAGAGGATTACCTGGAACTCCCTGAGATCACTTACCACCAGATCCCAGTCGTGCTGGACGCGAAAGCAGAGAAAGCGTATCGGGAACTGGAGCGGAAGATGGTCCTGGAACTTCCGGGAGACGAGGAAGAGATCAGTGTTGCGAGTGCGGCAGCGCTGAGTAACAAGCTGCTGCAGCTTGGGAACGGTGCCATTTACGACGATGACCGGAATATCCATGAGGTGCACAGCTGTAAGATCGAGGCGTTCCTGGAGCTGATCGAGTCCCTGCAGGGTAAACCGGCTCTGGTGTTCTACAATTATCAGCATGATAGGATCCGGATCTTGAAAGCACTGGAAAAATCGAAGCTGCGGATCCGGGAGCTGAAGAATACACAGGATGAGGATGACTGGAACGCAGGAAGGATCGATATCCTTTTGACCCATCCCGCCAGCAGCGCGTACGGGCTGAACCTTCAGGAGGGCGGGAACCACGTCATCTGGTTTGGGCTGACGTGGAACTATGAGCTATATACCCAGGCTAATAAGAGGCTGCACCGGCAGGGTCAGAAGGAACGGGTGATCATCCATCATCTTGTGTGCACGGGAACCCGTGACGAGGATGTGATGCAGGCCCTTGAGCGCAAGGACGATGTCCAGGAGTGGGTGATGCAGAGCTTGAAAGCAAGGATCAAAGCGGTTAAGGAGGGAAAATATCTTGGCTGAGAAAAAAGCAAAGGGCATGACAGATAAAGCGAAAAAAAAGATAATAAAAAGCCACAGGAGCCCGGTCATATGCCCGGGATGCGGAAATGTGATTGCGGAGGAAGAGGATTTGAGCAAGGTTGAGTACGTGAGGACAAAAAGAGCGACGGACGTATTCTTCCATACGGCGTGTATGGGGAAAGTGTGGAGGTAAAAGAGGATGTTTACAGGAATAAGTTTGGATCAGGCGTTAAGGCACTGGAAAGATGGGAAAGAGGTAATTGTACTGGATCGAACAGTGAGGTCTCCGTCTGGTGGGTATGAGACATATTCTTTTGATGAATTGTTTCGGAACCTGGAGCTGCTGGCAGATGTGCCGGCGGTGGAGAACCCGGAGTTCAAACAGGCAGTTGCGGAAATGGTCCAGGGCGGGTCCAAACAGAAGCAGGACAAGCCTTCCGGGAAGGAAAGCATTACCCCCCCCCTCAGAGCGGCCGGAGGTAAGTGATATGCCTCTGGCCGGAAAGACAAAAAAAGAAGCTGCCCTGGAGCTGGCGGCAAAGGGAATGAAGGCGCCGGACATCGCCAGGAAGATCGGAGCAAAGTACAGTACGGTGTACAACTGGCTGAATCCGGAAAAGTGCAGACCGAAGAAAAAATCAAAGATGGATTATGGAAACTATAGGAATCCGGACGCTCGTCCCGGATGGAACGCCGACAGGAAGAAGTGCAAGACATGCAAGTTCCGCCCCGCCAGCGCTCTGAAATCCAATGGCGCCGGATGTGGCTATTGCGACCTGGTTGGGCATAGCAGAGGATGCGCTGTAGAGGACTGTGACAGATATGAGAAGGGAAACAGGATCGAGAGAAAACTGGTTATGCATGATTCCGGCTATAAGTCAAAAATATAGCCGAAAATGGCTGTAAACCAGAACAAACGAAAGGAGAGTGGAGATGGAGAGATTAGTCATAAAGAGCAAAGCAGGCAGCTATTATCTTAACGACGCTGCGCGTGGGGTAATGTTCGAACCGTGTGAGATCGAGCCGCATCAGCGCCGATTACTGCTTAAGAGATTATATGAGTATGAGGACACTGGTCTCACCCCGGATCAGACCCGGGGGCTGGCGGAGCGGGATACGGCAAAAGTACCGGAAGAGGTCTCAGACGCCTTCGGGGATGCAAGGCTGGTTTGTCCGCACTGTAGAAACTCAGTGATCAATTACTTTAATCGGAGCCGTCCGCCGCAGTTCTGCATGATCTGCGGTCAACGGTTGCAGTGGGAGGAATGACATGCAGGAGAAGAAAATACTGGATGCGACCTGCGGATCGCGAACAATCTGGTTCAATAAGCGTCATCCGGCGGCTGTCTATTGTGATAAAATGAGAGCAGAATACGAAGGATTGTGGAAAAGTCAACCTGGAAGCAAGTGTGTTGTAGATCCTGATATACAGTGCGACTTCACTGATCTTCCATTTCAGGACGATTCTTTTGCGATGGTGGTCTTTGATCCGCCGCACCTGAAACAAGTTGGAGAAAATTCCTGGTTGGCTAAGAAATATGGGAAGGTTGATCCGAACTGGCCGCAGATGCCCCATGATGGATTTCAGGAGTGCATGAGAGTCCTAAAGCCAGACGGAGTTTTGATCTTCAAATGGAGCGAATATGACATTCCGGCTGCGGATGTCTGGAAAGCGATAGGAAGAAAGCCGTTGTTTGGGCACCGTAGCGGAAAGAACAGTAAAACGTTCTGGGGATGTTACATGAAAGGAGTGGAATGATGCACAGACGATCAAGGAAAGAGATGAAGCGTGACTCCGAGGCTCACTATCACAGCATGGAGGAGCACACGCCGGACCCGCGGGCTGCAGAGCGGTTCCGTCGGAAGCCGTATGCTGGCGTAAAGGTGCTGATCCGCAGGCAGGGTGAACAGATCGGGGACACGGCGGAGTACATAGCCAGAAAATACAACATAAGGGGTGATGCGGATGGACAACATCGAAGAGAAGACAGTGGTGAGTGACAATGATCTGAAGAAGGAGTACCTGCGGAGCTACCGGCAGCATGTCCGGCGAATCCATCGGATCAACGCCGAGATTGCGGAGCTGAGAGAGATGAAGCTGCATCCGTCTATGAAGCCTGACGACGGGATGCCGCACGGCGGCGGAGGACAGGGCGATCTCTCCGGATATGCAGCAGAGCTGGATGAGATGATCAGAGAGCTTCAGCGGGAGCGGTATCTTAGGATCAAGACATATCAGGAGATTGCACGCCAGATCAAGAGGATGAAGAGCGAGAACGAGAAAGATGTTCTCTTCTACCGGTACATAAGAGGTTTGGATTGGTGGGAGATCGCGGAGAAGATGAAATATTCTGAGCGATGGGTACATAAGATTCATGGAAAAGCTCTTGGGCACTTTGAATTGCCAAAAGAGTTCATAGAAGTTCAGTAAGATCTGTGATATGATGGTATCATCGAGAAGAGGAAATAAAAGACCTCTTCTCCACGAGCCGGAAGGCGAAAGCTGGATGGCTCGGACTCTCTCAGACATATTTTATTACGGAAGACGCTCTGCATTTGTGGGGCGTTTTTCTTTTACGCATAAAGGAGACAGAATGAAAGGCGAGACATACGAGCAATTTGTTGAAAAGTTCAAGCCGAAGAAAACGACGGACGACTGTTATACACCACCTGAAATCTACGAGACCATACGGGACTGGGCATGTAAGGAGTACGGAATCGATCCTGATAAAATCGTCCGTCCGTTTTATCCAGGCGGAGACTACGAACACTATGATTACCCGGACGGATGCGTTGTCCTGGACAATCCTCCGTTTTCGATTTTATCAAAAATATGCGAGTTTTATTTAGAGCGGGGCATCCCGTTTTTTTTATTTGCGCCGAGCCTTACTGCATTTTCGGCCGCGAAGACAGTGATGAGGGTGTGCCATATCATCTGCGATGCATCAATCGTATACGACAATGGCGCAACTGTCAAAACGTCATTTGTCACAAGCTACGATGATGGGATTATAGCGCGGACAGGCGTAGAACTTACACAGGAGATCAACCGCGTATCTGCGGAGATTCGGGCGCGTACAGTTAAGCAGCTTCCGAAATATGAGTATCCGCATCATGTGGTTACTGCGGCGATGATCCAGAAATATGCACGGTATGGCGTAGACTTTCGAGTGAACCGCGGGGAGTGTACTTGTATCAAGGTGCTCGACAGTCAGCGGGCACGCGGCAAGGGGATATATGGCGGGGGTCTCCTCTTGTCGGACGTTAAAGCGATAGACCACGCAGCGGCGGAGAGAGCAGCGGCGGAGAGAGCAGCGGCGGAGAAGGCAAACGCACACGTTTGGGAACTCTCCGACCGTGAACGGGATATCATAGCGAGTCTCGGATAGGACTGCATATGCGGGCATATCATCAACGGCAGATGTGCAGGGTAGCGCCCTGTGTCCCGGTTCGACTCCGGGTGCTCCGCTTTATCAGAAAAATAATAAGCCAGAATTGAAGGTGGTGAAGTGGCGAACAATGAAAACTTAATCCCTTTTAACAAGCGAACAGTGAGCGAACAGAGAAAAATACAGTCAGCAGGCGGCAGAGCTTCGGGAGAAGCCAGGCGCCGGAAGGCAGACTTCAGGAAGACGCTGAACATGCTGCTGACTGCAGAAATAGATAGTGAAGAATGGAAGCCGGTTCTGGAGGCACTCGGCGTTGAGTGTACTTTAGAGTCGGCTTTAAATATGGCCATGATCAAGGAAGGGCTGGCCGGAAATGTGAAAGCCTATGAAGCGGTTGCAAGGTATGCCGGACAGAGCAGCCGTACAGATACGGATCTGGAAGAACAGGCGGCTAAGATTCAGTTGATGCAGGCGCAGAAAGAGAAAGTTAAGAAAGTGGATCCGGAAGATTCTGAAGACAGCGGAACAAAAGATCCTCACGATGTGATAATCCCGGAACTGTGGGATATCTTTGATGATCAGGATCACGAGCATCAGATCATTACTTCCGGACGTGCCGGAACAAAGTCGAGCTTCGCCGGAATCCTCGGAATATCAACTATTGTTTCTGACGAACCAGCTGCTGTTGTTGTTCTGCGTAAGCGTCACAATAAGCTGCGTAAGACAGTATACAAAGAGATGATCCGGGCTATCGGGCGCCTAGGACTGAGCAAGGACGACTTTGATATCGGAATTTCTCCGATGGAGATCCGGCATAAAAAGACTGGGAATGTAATCTACTTTTCTGGATCGGACAGCATCGATGACACGAAAGGCATCATTGACGAGGAGAAGCCGATCCGCCTGGTTATTCTGGATGAGCTGACAGAGTTCTTCGAAGTTGGGGAAGGCGAGGATGAGCTGACCAACATTGAGGCAACATTCGTCAGAGGGAATGATGAATCCTTCAGGATGCTGTACCTGTACAATCCACCGAAGAATCCGAACGCGCCGATCAATGTATGGTGCCAGAAGATGGAACTGCGGTCAGATGCGATCCATAAACATATTGATTATCGGGATGTGCCGATAAGTTGGATCGGAAAGAAGCTGCTGGAATCTGCGGAACTCCTGAAAAAGACAGATTACAGATTGTACCGCTGGGTATGGCTGGGTGAATGTATCGGAGTAGATGACCTGATCTATTACATGTTCAATGATAATCATCGACATGAGCCGGAGGCGAAACATTATAAGCTGATCGGAATAGGAGTAGATTATGGCCAGCAGAATGCCACCACATATCAGGCTGCCGGCGTGAACATTAATAAGCGCAGGATAGAGGGAATCAATGAGTTTTATCATTCCGGGCGTGATTCCGGAAAACAAAAGAGTCCTTCCGATTACGCAAAAGAATTAATAAAATTTACCGATGCACTGCATGAAGAATATTCCTGCACTGCATTTTATGTGTTTATAGATCCGTCCGCGAAAGGTCTTGCGGAGGAAATCAAGCGCCTTGCAATGCAGAGCAGGAAATATGGAATTGTCATTAAAGACGCTGAGAACGATGTCGCTGTCGGGATTCAGAGGGTGCAGAAATGCCTGACTTATCAGGTGATGACTGTATCCGATCGGCAGGAGAACCTGATAAGAGAAATGGGAACATATGAATACGACCCTAAATCTATCGAGTCAGGAAAAGAAAAGCCCATGAAGGTTGATGATCACTGCTGTGATGCGTGGCGATATCTCGTGATGGGGCTGTGGAGCAAGATAAAATATTTTCTTCCAGACGGAGAAAGAGGTGAGAACAATTGAATGTACTTACATACTTCAAGAATTTAGGAATAGATACGATAGATTCTTCGTTCTATTCACAGATCCAGAAATGGGAAAGCTGGTATAACGGAGATGTGAGAAAATTTCATCACTATTACGTGTACAATGGGAAGGACCGCATCAGATGTAGGAGACTTAGCCTAAATATGGCTAAGAAGCTGTGTGAAGATATGGCGGATCTTCTTCTGAATGAGCGTGTACAGATTACAATCAGTGGATCGGAATCCACTTCGGATTATGTTCATGATATTCTCGACAAAAATAAGTTTCTTGTCAAAGGAAATGATTATCAGGAGCGAAAAGCCTGTTCTGGGACCGTGGCATACATTGCACAGATCAAGGACGCATCTACAGATGAAGATGGAAGTGTGATTGGAGGGGATATCCGGATTAATTACGTTCAGGCAAAGAACATATTCCCGATATCGTGGGAAAATGGAGAGGTCACGGAAGCTGCATTCTTATTCCCTAAAACCGCAAACCGTGAAAAATATGCATTGATACAGATCCACAGGATGCAGGTCATAAATGAAGTTCCTCAGTATGTAATAGAAAACCACGTGGTTAAATGCACGCGTGGGGCAGGCACGGAAATTGCAGCAGATAAGTGGAACGAGTTGAAGCCATTTGCTGGGATTTCTCCGAGAATAGAGACGGGATCGGATAAACCACAGTTCGTGATCGATCGCTTGAATATTGTGAATAACGCCGATGAAGATGATACAAACCCTATGGGCGTGAGCATATTTGCAAATTCTCTTGATGCTCTTGCGAAAATTGACCTGGAATATGATTCTTACGCAAATGAGTTTAATCTTGGGCGTAAAAGAATATTCGTGGCTCCTGAAATGCTCTATAACGTAGATGGAAACCCCGCGTTTGATGAGAATGACACGGTATTCTATCAGCTTCCAGAAGATACAAACATGGGGAATAAGCCGATTTATGAAGTTGATATGGAGCTTCGTGCAGAGCAGCACAGTAAGGCGATTAACGATGATCTGAATTTCCTGTCGTTTAAGTGCGGTTTCGGGACTGAACGGTATCGATTCGAACGAGGAAGTGTGACGACCGCAACGCAGGTGATCAGCGATAATTCGGATATGTACCGAAGCCTTAAAAAACACGAGATCATCCTTGAGGACGTGATTAAAAACTTGATCGGGGTTATAATCCGGCTCGGGATAGCTCTGAGAGTGCCGGGATTAAAAGAAGATGTTGAAATCACGATAGATTTTGACGACTCTATCATTGAGGATAAATCAGCTGAAAGACAGTCCGATCGCCTTGACGTTAGCATGGGAGCCATGACTCTTGTAGAGTATAGAGAAAAATGGTATGGAGAGACGGAAGAGGAAGCGTCGAAGCGCGTTGTGCAGGAGATCGATGATCCGGATCCAGAAGAGGAGTGATAGCGAGTGACTCCAGAACAAAAGGGAAGCCTTCCACTTCGTGTGGAAAAACTGTTTTATGAGCTTCAGGACCGTATATTTTCTGACATTGTCCGCAGGATTAAAAAGACCGGAGAGATTACCAGTACAGCAGATTATCAGATCGATAAGCTGCTGATTCTTGGAGACAGCACTGAATTTATCGAGCAGGAAATAAAGCGTCTGACTGGAAAGACTGATCCTGAAATGTGGGAACTATATGGCAAGGTATCAAACTGGGAGTACGTCCGGTATGAAGATGCTTACCAGCAGATCAACGGGCATTTTGTCCCACTCGAAGAAAATGAGCAGGTGCAGCAGTGGGCGCAGGCGGTCATTGCTCAGACAAACGGAGAGATCGAGAATATTACGCAGTCTCTCGGCATGACCGTGGATATGGGCGGAGGTAAAATGGCGTTTACCCCACTGTCCCAGTATTACCAGACCTATCTCGACCGGGCCTGCATGGACATTGTGACAGGATCGTTTGACTATAACACGGTTCTTCGGCGTGTTGTGAAAGAAATGACAGTGTCGGGGCTCAAGACGATAGACTATGCATCAGGGTATAGCTGTAGAGCTCCAGTGGCTGCCCGGCGGGCGATCATGACCGGTGTGTCGCAGTTGTCGGCTCAGATCAATGAGATGGTGGCAAAGGACCTGGGGACGGATACATACGAAGTGACTTGGCATGCGGGGCATCGTCCCTCCCACTGGTGGGGCGGAAACATCTACACAAAACAGGAGCTTCAGAACATATGCCATCTCGGGGATGTTGACGGGCTGTGCGGAGCGAACTGTCGGCACAGTTACCTGGCGTTCATTCCTAGATATTCAGTCCGTACACATAGCCCTGAACAGCTTCAGGAACTTGAAGCGAAGGAGCAGGAGACTCGTACATGGAATGGGAAGCAGTACAATGCCTATGAAGCAACACAGAAGCAGAGACAGATGGAAACAAAGATGCGGAGCCAGAGGGCGAACATTAAGCAGCTTAAGCAGGGAGGTGCCAGCCAAGACGATATTATAGCGGCACAGTCCAGGTATCTTAATACGCTTCATCAGTACCAAGGATTCTCGTCAAAAATGGAACTCGCAGAACAGATGGAACGGGTATACATGGATGGTCTAGGGAGAGTGATTCCCGGCAGAGATTTTAAGAGGAAATTGCACGGTACTAACACCACCGATCAGAAAAGATTGGTGGTATTTTTATACTCTTTTTCAGGAGATGATGCTATTTGATTGACGTATTTATCCGCAAATCCGGAGATCATTATACGAAACTTCGAATAGAAGGTCATGCCGGATATGCGGAGAGAGGAAAAGATATTGTCTGCGCTTCAGTTTCTGCACTGACAATCACGCTGGAAAATTCGCTCGGATCATTATCTGACGTCCCGATTATGACAGCACAATACATAAACGAGGAATGCCCGAGCATAGTCATTCCGGTTCCAAGTGATAAAACTGATCTGCTGATTGAAGCTTACAAGATAGGAATAGAGGGTGTGCAGGAGGCATATCCGGATTATGTGAAACTACACCTTGAGACATAGGTGTTTTTATTATGCCCAAAACGTGATGGCATTAAAAGCTCGGGAGCCTGTCGAGGCAAAACGGAGGTAAAGAAAGTGAAAAGAAAATGGATGGATTTACAGCTCTTCGCTGACGGCGGCGAGGGCGGCTCTGGAGAAAAGGGCGGAGAGCCGGGTGCTGGCAGCGGCGGTCAGGGTGGAAGCGCCGCATATACTTATGAGCAGCTTGAAGAAGTAGCATCAGCTCGCGCAAGCAAGGCGGAGCGCGCTGCGATCGCGAATTATCTTCGCAACAAAGGCATGAGCGAAGATGATATTACGACCGCAATTAACGATTTTAAGGAAAAACAGAAGGCGAATCAGCCGAATGTATCTGCGATCGAGAAAGAGCGGGACGATGCTCTTGCTAAAGTTGCACAGTATGAGAATGAGAAGCTGCTTTCCGCAAAAGGCGTAAGGCAGGAAGATCTGGACTATGTTGCGTTTAAGGTCAATCAGCGTGTGACTGATAAAAAGGACTTTAAAACTGCTGCGGATGAGTTCCTGAAAGAAAATCCGAGGTTTACAGGGAAAGTATATAAAATGTCCACGGGTTCCACGGACGGGAATGCATCCGGGGGAACGGAGTCCAAGAATGAAGCAATGAACAATATGATCAGAAATGCATTCAGGAGGTAGAAAATGAACAGGACCAGAAATTTTGTAAGAAAGAAAATGAATCTGCAGAGATATGCAGCGTCAGACATGATCGACAGAACGGGAGCGGAAGCACTGATCTCTGAAGAGGTGGCGAATGAGATTATCCAGGGCGTAGCAGAACAGTCTACAGTGCTCCGGATGGGACGTAAGCTGCCGAACATGTCTAAGAAGAAATACCGTATGCCTGTACTCGATATGCTGCCGGTAGCATACTGGGTTGCGGGCGACAGCGGATTTAAACAGACTTCAAAGATGGCATGGAAGAACAAATATATCACAGCTGAGGAGCTGGCGGTAATTATCCCGATCCCGGAGGCGGTTGTTGATGACTCCGATTATGATATATGGGGAGAAGTCAGACCGAGAGCTGTGGAGGCGCTTGGAAAGAAGATTGACGGCGCTGTTATCTTTGGTGTGGAAAAGCCCGATACATGGCGTGACGGACTTGTTGACGGAGCGACAGATGCGGGAAATGTTGTTACTCTCGGAGCTTCGGATGATCTGTACGACAAGATCATGGCAGAAGATGGAGTAATTGCAAAAGTAGAGGAGTCCGGATTTTTCCCGTCAGGTCATATGGCTGACATTACTATGAGGGCAAAGCTCAGAGGGCTGAAAGATTCTACCGGCCAGCCGATCTTCAGGACGGGTATGCAGGGAGCGACATCATATTCGCTGGATGGAGCTCCGATTGATTTCCCGAGGAATGGAGCTTTTGATAAAACAAAAGCACTCATGATCACTGGTGACTTCTCCCAGTTAGTATATTCCATCCGTCAGGATGTAACGTACAAGCTCCTGACAGAGGCGACAATCGTGGACCCGTCCACCAAAGAAGTTATCTATGCTCTTGCGCAGCAGGACATGGTGGCTCTGCGTATTGTGATGAGATTAGGCTGGGAAGTACCGAACCCGATCAACAGCCTGAAATCAACAGAGTCTGAAAGGTTCCCGTTTGCAATCCTGAAATCAGGATCATGAGGAGGTGCGGACTATGCAGATAGTTGATGCAATCAAAAACCTTACAATTGCAATGAAAGGAAGTGGATCCGTGGAAGATATTTCTACGGATCAGATCGCTGAGGCAATCCAGTACATGGCGGATAATTGGGGAGATATTTCTGCTGGAATGGGCGGCGGGTCATACGTGCTCCCTGCCGCTACGACCTCTGCACTCGGAGGGGTGAAGAAATCCGCAGCCGTCACGTCAGTATCAGCGGCAAATGCGACTGCCGCAGGAGCCGCATATGACCAGACGGTCGCTCAGAGCGTAGTCACGCTTGCAAATGCGAATAAAACAGCAATTAATCAGATCATTGCGAATCTGAAATCAGCGGGGATCATGGCGTAAGAGGAGTGATTTTGTGAAAGGGTATGCAGACTATAATTTTTATGAAGGTGTCTATCACGGGGATATGGATGAGACGGATTTCAGCCGGAATATCCTGTCTGCATCACAGTATATTCGTTATTTGACTCACGGTCGATCTGACGGGTATGAAGGCGATGAACTAAAGTATGCGGCCTGCGAGGCTGCAGATATCCTGTATTCATCGTACCAGAAGGAAGCGGACGGTACCGGGGAAAAGAAAAGCGAGAATACGGATGGTTACTCTGTCAGCTATGTGACCCAGGCAAAGGATGGAGAGACAAGCGAGGAACTGGCAAACAGGAAAATGACTGGAGCAATACGGAAATGGCTGTTGCCAACGGGACTGCTCTACGCGGGGGTGAGGTGTGGGCATGCTTACAAATGCAGAGATTACGATCTTTAACCGTTTCCCGGATAAAGATTCAAAGAAGTTTGTATATATTCCGCACTATATCTCAAAGGTCTGGTTCCATACCGATCAGAAAACTACGGTGACTGCAGGAGGTATGGTCAGCGCAGATACTTACAAAATCAGAATCCCTTACGAAGAATGCAATGAGTGGGTTCCGCCATCCGAATTTATGATATCATCCGAACCTTATGGGAGATGGACCGTGCAAAACGGGGACTTGTTCATCGTTGGTCGGTGGTGCGGAAGCTCAGAAGTTGAAGGAATTGAAGAAATAAAGAAAGAGTTATCGGGCGTGGTGGGAAAAGTCCTCAGCCATTCCGAGAATTTTTTTGGTTCTTCGAAGCATATCAGGATTGGAGGCGGTGCTTAGTGGCGAAGATCAGACTTCAAATCGATCCGGTGGATCGGATCCTCCTGAAAAGGAATCTGAATAAGAACGGGAAGGGGCAGCAGTTTTTTACTCACGAAGTGCGGAGGCTGTCAGACCCGTATGTCCCGTTCCTGACCGGAGTCCTGAAAAATACTGCGACAGAGACCGCAGGGAGCATTACCTACAACACTCCTTATGCACGCCGACAGTATTACGAGAACCGTGGGACTGGTTTGAGAGGTGCACACTGGACGGAGCGCATGTGGGCAGACCGCGGGAAAGAGATCGTCAAAGCGACAGCAGCATATTGTGGAGGTAAAGCGAAATGAGTGTGGCGGTGAAGGTCAAAGAGTTCATAGAGGGCTGCCCGTTCCTGAAAGAGTTTGAGCAGATGTTCCCGGTTGTGAACACGGATATGCTGGGAGAAAATACAACATCGTACAGTATAGAGAGCACTCCGGCTGATCCGATCGTTAAGCGGTATTCTAACGGGGATACGGTTCGGCAGTACGTCTTTTCTCTTTGCTCAAGGGAGCTGTTCGGGGAATCGGAAAACGAGGAAACGGCAGAATTTTACGAGAGATTTGCGGACTGGTTAGAGGACTGCACAAGATCGGGGAATCTTCCGAAATTGACTGGTCAGCTCAAGAGCAAATCAATACGTGCAACAACTGGAGGTTATCTTTACGATAACGAGGGGACGAAATGCCAGTACAGGATACAATGTCAATTTTTATATTTTAAACGGAGGTAAGTAGCTATGAAAATGAATTTGCAGTTTTTTGCAGAAGAAAATACAGGTGTTGAACAGAGATATCAGCAGCCGGACTATATCGACGTCAGCGGGGGAAGCGGCACGCCGCGGTACGAGCTTTTAGGCTTCGGTGTGACTCAGCTGGATAATTCTCCGTCGGCACAGACGACGTCAAAGCGGTATGTAAACCAGAAGTCTGCTACACAGTCGATCGGATCGTATGAATGGACGGCTCCCTTGGAGTTTGACCTGATCCGTTCTGAGAAAGCAATTGAATTTATCGCAGATATCGGAGAGAACGAGAAAACAGGTGTTGACGCAGAGACTCTGTACGTTAAGGTGTTTCTGAATAAGCCTGTTGCGTCCAAACAGAACACGTATGAAGCGAGACAGCGGCGCGTAGCTGTAGAGGTCGCAGACTTTGCGGACAATGACGGAGAAATCCAGGGCTCCGGAAACCTGCTCGGGAAAACTGACTGGGTGAAAGGTGAGTTTAACACAAAAACAAAAACATTTACGGAGGCTTCTGAGGCGGGGGAATCTTAACCCCTGCCAATAATGCTTCAGTTGGCGAGGGCGTAACAGATGAGGCGGTAAGGAGGCGGTAAGAGTGAAGGAGGACGATGTATGATTATCAACGGAGTAGACCTTGATTTCCGTATGTATGACGAGGATAAGGCTGATATAAGAGAACGATATTTTGAAGAACTCAAGAAAATGAGGAATGTGAGCAAAGAAGCTCCGGATGGTACCACGAAGGAACTTAACAAGTATCTGTGTGATCGGATTAAGGGATTCTTTGATCGCGTTTTCGGAGAAGGAACCGGAACTGCTGTCTGCGGGGAAGGAAATGACCTGCTCAAGCATCTGCGCGCGTACGACGGGATCGTAATAGAACAGATCAGCCAGCAGGAAGAATACAAGATGGTCATGGATCATCTGAAATCAGTCAAAGGTATTAATGAATGAGTGTGTTGACAGAAAAATTTCCCGAGAGTGTAACAGTAGGCGGTGCAGAGCGTCCGATTAACGGAGGTTTCCGCACCGTTCTTCGATGTTATGAAATACAGGGGAATAAGAAGGAACTTTCAGAGAAGGATCTGCTCAAGATGCTCTGCCAGTTCTACAAAGAGGACCGGCTGTTCTCCGAAGAGCACATCAACCAGATGTTCTGGTTCTTTTCCTGCGGGCGCGAGAAGAAGAAAAAGGCGTTTCCGCGCAGGATCGCCGGAATCAATAACAAGCAGCCCTTCGATTTTGAGACAGATGCGGATCTGATCTATGCCGGTTTCCTGCAGCAGTACGGCATTGACCTGCAGGAAGTGGACATGCACTGGTGGAAATTCATGATTCTGCTGGAGAATCTGGGGACCGATACCCGGCTGAGCAGGATTATGGAGTACCGAACGATTGACACGGGAAGTAAGCATCTGTCAAAGGACCAGAAAAAGTATTACCAGGCAATGCAGAGGTATTATGGTCTGGATCAGCATATGGCACCGGAAATGAGTGAACGTGAACGAATGATTGAGGAAGCCCTGCTCAATGGCGGGGATGTGAGCAGAATATTGGAGGGTGACGATAATTGAAAAAATAAAGTGTAAGAAATGCGGGCACACTCTGCTGTTTGCGGAAATTATAAAGGGAGAAATTAAATGCCCGCGTTGTAAGAAAATCAATAAGATTGAATATCCGGCAAAGGGAAGAGTTCAGAGGTGCACCTTAGAGTAGCGTCCAAGCCTACTTTGCAAAAAACAAGGTAGGTGAATTATATTGGCAGATGGAAAAGTTGTAATTGAAACAAATCTGGATTCTTCTGGGATAGAAAAAGGTCTAAAGAGTCTTGGCAGCATAACGGCTAAAGGATTAAAAGCGGCGACAGCGACAATCGCCGGGACTGCGACAGCTCTCAGTGGGGTTTCAGCGGCGGCAATCAAGGTCGGTTCTGACTTCGAGGCACAGATGTCGCGTGTTGAGGCAATATCGGGGGCAACCGGGGAAGAGTTTGAAAAACTGAGAAATCAGGCTATTGAGCTCGGCGCAGATACCGCATTTTCAGCGTCAGAGGCTGCGCAGGGAATGGAAAACCTGGCGGCTGCCGGATTCACGACAAATGAGATTATGAGCGCCATGCCCGGAATGCTCGATCTGGCTGCAGCATCTGGCGAAGATCTGGCAAGCAGCGCGGACATCGCTGCATCAACTCTGAGAGGGTTCGGGCTTGAAGCATCGGAAGCAGGTCATGTAGCGGACGTACTGGCTGAGAATGCGAACCGGACAAATTCTTCTGTGGCTGAAACCGGAGAAGCAATGAAATATATCGCTCCTCTTGCCAGGGCAGCAGGAATCAGCATGGAAGAGACGGCCGCGGCGATCGGCATTATGGCGAATGCCGGTATTCAGGGCTCACAGGCAGGCACGACTCTGAGGGGCGCATTGTCCAGGCTGTCCAAACCTACTGATGTTATGCAGCAGGCAATGGACGAACTGGGTGTCTCTTTCTACGATTCGGAAGGGAAGATGAAGTCTCTTGCCGATCAGGTCGGCATGCTCCAGGATGCGATGGAGGGCATGACTGATGAGCAGAAAAACAATTATCTGGTAACGCTGTACGGTCAGGAAGCTCTGTCGGGAATGCTCGCGCTGATCAATGAGGGCCCTGAAAGCTTATCAGACTTGACGGAAGCCTATGAAGTATGTGATGGAGCCGCGCAGAAGGCTGCCACAACAATGCAGGACAACCTGAAAGGAGCGGTTGAAGCCCTTTCAGGATCAGCGGAAACGCTTGGAATTGTCTTTTACGACAGTGTATCAGGAAGCCTGAAAGATGCTGTTCAGGTTGTGAACGAAAGCGTGGACAATATCACAGACGCTTTTAATGATGGTGGACTTAATGAGGCTATATCTGCCGCGGGAGATGAATTTGCAAACCTTGCAACTGAGGCGGCATCGTATGCGCCTGAAATGGTAGATGTAGCTGTTGACTTTATCCAGTCGTTTACCTCCGGGATTGTAGATAATAGGAGAAAGCTGATTGATGCAGCTGGGGAAGCTGCGGAAGCTGTGGCGTCTGGATTTGCAGAGGTACTACCTCCGGAGCTCCAGGAGCCAGTTGAGGATGCAATTGACGCAATCTTAAAGTCATTTGAGTCTGGTGGATTGAAAAAAGCAGGAAAATCCATAGAGGATACGCTTGAAAACGTCATTGATGTTGTTGGAGATCTTTCTGAAGCGTTGCTTACACTTTCGTCAAAGACATTGGATTTCGTCGGGGAAAATTTTGCCGAGGTTGCTTCGTCGGCAGCAGCCCTATACACCGCATTTAAAGGCTATAAAACCATAGACAAGTTTACAAAATCCTCTAAGCTTGCTTCTACGGCTGTAAAAGTACTTAGCGGAGATATGAAACTTGCCGAAATTGCAACGGCAGCTTGGAATAAAGTTTTGAACGCTAACCCAGTTGCTTTAGTTGCTTCCGCAGTGGCGGCTTTGGGGGCTGCAGTGCTGGCTTACAGGCTTACAACAAAAGACTTAGACCAGGATCAGGAAGAATTTAACCGGCGGATGGAAGAGCTCGACGAACGGGTGTCTAATACTAGGGATAGCTTGGACGGGCTCAAAGAATCCATAGGAGATACGTTTGGATCAATGCAGTCCTCAGTGGCAAACCTGGATCGATTGCAAAGCGAACTGGATGGAGCCTTTGATTCTACTGGCAAGGTCAAAGAAGGCTGTGAAGCACTTGCCAATTCTATCCTGTATCAGTTAAATGAGGCGATGGGAACTGAGTATTCCCTGACTGCGGATGGATTTATCCAGGACAACGACGGCATTATCCAGTCTCTGGATCAGGTGAATGGATCAATAGATGAGTACGTCCAGAAGCTTAAGCAGAAATCAATATCGGAAGCAGCAGCGTCACAATATGCTGATGCAGTACAAGCTCAGGCAGAAGCTCAAGACAACCTGAATACAGCGTATCAGGAGTACTTGGATGCCTTGAGTGAATATAAGTCGCAGGTTGGCGGCAACGATACGGCGGCATACGACCAGGCGAGGGAGAATCTGGAGAAGACAAAGCAGACATTGCAGGAAACATCTCAGGCAGTAGAAGAGGCTCAGGCGAATGTATCCGGGCTTGATGAGGTTATGAACCTGCTTGGAGAAGGGACTCCTGAGAGTGTACAGAAAGCTGTTGACGCTTACTCGAGACTCCCGGAAGAAGCATCAAAAGCGGCTGATGGAATCGTTGCATCGCAAGACATTATTGAACAGCTACTTTCATCGACGGATTATTCCCGGATGGTGAGTGGTTTTCAGCTCGCCATAGAACAGATGCAGGAGAGCGGTGGACAGATACCAGAATCCATGCAGCATTGGATCGCGGATGCAATACGCAGGATTGATGGGCTGACGCCAGAAGCTCGCGAGACCGCCATTATGTTACTGCAGACGATGATGAGTGGCATGAGTGAGCAGATCCCGCAGTTTTCTAATCTTGCAACAGCAACCTCCGATGAGGTCATAAGTACGTTCCGCCAGTATCTGATTGACAGCGGAACCCTAAACGGAATCGGAATTGAATCTGTCAATGATTTAGTCTCCGGGATGGGAAGCCAGAAGGAGGCGGCTGACGCAAAGGGAAAGGAGATATCTGAATCCGTTAATTCAAGCCTGGGGTCTGCCGATACTGGAAGCACTGGCGCCAATGCCGTCTCGAAATACAGCGGGGGAATGACTGGGAACATCCCGTCTGCCGTCGCCGCCGCATCTGGAGTTGCCCAGGCAGCGGATGGAGGTCTGGGAACGGCAGACACAAAGACAACAGGGTATGAAACCGCAAAGGACTATTCGGGCGGGATAGAAAGCGGCGCGGGCAGTGCGAAATCGGCAGGAGAGGAGCTTGCCGAAAATGCAGAATCCGGCGCTGATACGGCAGACTCTTATTCGTCAGGAAGCAATTTCGGCGAGGGGTTTGTCAATGGAATTGGGTCTTGGATTAAAAGTGCTGCATCCAAAGCAGCGGAATTGGCGAAAAGTGCCCTTGGTGCATTGAGCGCACGGATACAAGAGGGGTCTCCGTCTAAATTAACCCGAAAATCTGGCGGTTTTTTCTCTGAAGGCTTTACGCTTGGGATAGAAGACGGGATAAAAGAAGCGGGAAAAGCGTCCGAAAAACTTGCGGATGCCGCGTTGAAGCCCCTGGATATGTCCGCAATATCATCCCGGATGCGGGAGACTATGGCTCTCAATACTGACCGAATCGCAAAATCTTTTGCTCTTGAGTCGACAAATACGATCCTGAGCCGGCAACAGTCAGAAATGCTGATGAGGATGTCAGACGAAGACATGGAAAGACTCGCATTAAGAATGGGAAGGGTGACGGCTGATGAAATGAACAAGAAACAGAACAGCAGACCTATCTATCTTGGAACAGACAGGATCGATAAACCATTACCGAAAGGAGCGGTGCCACGGCTATGATAACAGCATACTATAAAAATTCCCTCGGAGAAGTGCTGAACCTGGTGAAGTACCCGTACCTTACAGCTGAGGCAGACTGGTTTGATTCTGACTGGGAAGAGAGTACGGATGGTTATCGGAAGACTGTGCAGGTCGATGTTTATGGAAATGGTGCAGAATTTGCCCGTAATATGGAACAGCTCTACAGCATTCTGGCTGTAGATGCGGAAGAAGGTACATACGGAAAGCTGTATGTGAATGATACATTCTTGCGCTGCCGGATTCAGTCGTCCTCAAAGGACAGCTGGAAAGGGTATGTGTATGCGGAGGTGGAGCTGACCTTCATCGCGCCGGAGCTGGCGTGGACGACCGAGGTGAGCAGATCGTTCCCGAAGCGTACAACTGCAGAGGATGACAATGGTCTGGATTTCCCGTATGACCATCCATTCGATTTTGCAGCAGAGGATCTCGGAGCGGTTGCGTGGGAGATTGACCATGTCAGATCATCAGAATTTCAGATGATCGTGTATGGGCCGTGCACAAACCCGTATATATTGATCAACGGACACGCATATGCAGTCTATACGGATCTGGAGGCGGGCGAGTACCTGATCATCGACAGTAGGGATAGTACGGTATACAAATACCTGTCCAATGGAACGGTTGAAAACCTCTTCCATGACCGCGGGCTTGCCGACTCAGTGTTTGAGCCAATCCCCTCTGGTCTGCTGCGGATCAACTGGTCGGGCGCATTTGGATTCGACTTGACACTGTTCCTGGAAAGGAGGGAGGCTCGATGGTGATTCTGGCCAACGAGAATCTGCGGGAGCTGGGCGCGATAAAAGACGCGAATATAACTGTAGACCTTAATGGTGATCGTACATTTTCTGTACAGATCGCACGGAGCAACTGGCGACCGGAACTGACATTTTCGAGTCTTATCTACATTATGGGTACGGAGTACGGTGGAATCATCGGAGAAGTCCTGACGGACACGACGCTGGATTACGTTGAGCTTAAGGGTCTGTCCTGGAGAGGACGCCTGGCAAAGAAGATCATTCAGCCACCGACCGGATCAGATTATAAGGTCGTATCTGGAGAATTACATACAGTCATGAAGAGCCTGATCGAGCCTGAGTTCGACGGGCTCATAGTTGTATCTCAAGAAGATACCGGGGTGACTGTTAGTAACTATCAATTCGACAGGTACTGCACGCTGTATGACGGTCTTGTGAAGATGCTGAAAAGCAAATGGTACCGTCTGCAGCTGTCGTTCCGGCGGGAGCAGGGCGAACCGGGATACCTCTTCGTTGAGGCTGTTCCGATCGTGGATTACTCAAACCGGATTGAGCTGTCCAGAGACTGCCAGCTTAACTACACGATGGATGATAAACGCGATGGCGTGAATCACCTGATCGTGGCTGGAAAAGGCGAGCTGCAGGACCGCAATGTGCTGCACCTGTACGTGCAAGAGGATGGGAGCATCGGCACGCAGCAGTACTATACTGGCCTGCAGGAGATTGCCGAAATATACGAGAACACATCGACAGAGACGGATGAACTCTGGAGCAAGTCGGCGGAACGTCTGCAAGAGCTCATGAATAAGAAGACCTTCCGGATGGACGTAGCGAAGCTCGGTCTCGATATCGGGATTGGAGACATTGTCGGAGGGAGGGACTACCTGACTGGTCTGTACATGGCAAAGCCAGTGGAGAACATTGTGTATGAATTGACGAACGATGTAGAGTCAAGAACCTATAAACTGGAAGGAGAAGATGATTAATGAAGATTATATCTGGAAAGACCGGATCACCGCACGTGACCTCACAGCAGTTCCGGCAGATTTTTGAGGGCATTATCGGAGATGAGAGCTGTATCCTGCCCTGCGGGGAGAATCTGACCCCTGAACTGCAGACGAACAACTCTCTCAAAATCCGGAGTGGTCTCATGTACCATCACGGGAACCTGTCTACAGTAGAGCTCGGCACTTATGATGAAGTCACAATCCAGAACGGTACGCAGGGAATGAAGAGAATCGATCTGGTAGTCAACAGATATACGCGAGAAGAGGAATCTGGGACAGAGAAAAATGAGTGGATCGTCATCCAGGGTACGCCTCATGCATCCAGCCCCACAGTGCCGGACTATACAGAAGGAAATCTGCAGGATGGTGATCTGGTTGATGATTGCCCGTATCTCGAGGTGCACTTGGATGGGATCAATGTTACGGAGGTAAAGCAGCTGCTGTCTGTGGCAAACGCAATGTCTACGATAAATAAATATTTGCCGGAGTTATATAAAGATGGTTTAGATTATTGCATCCGCTTCCCCGGTACTAAAATACAGATCTGTTTTGGTACTGCCGCAGTAAATGTGGCGTTAAACCAAAACGGATCAGGATACTCCGGCACGGTCAGCCTGAACCATAAGTTTGTTAAACCTTTCGCGTCACTGATAAGCTCAACAGTCGGAAATGCGGATCAAAACTGGTTCTGGATCGTCAACAAGACTATAAGCAACGCTGCAATCTCTCAAGTGACACTTGGGTATTTTGCACCCTATCCGAATACACAATTTTATGTTGATTACATGGCTATAGGCGTCTATTCGGAATAGGTATTCATTTCCACGTGCCGCGAGCGTAATAAGAGATGTGGTATGATGCGTTGCTCCATTGAGTAGCTGCAAGCAGAGTGTAACTGAAATCTCTCAGGTACCCAGATGCGCTGTCCCAGGGCTTACCCCAAATTGCGCCACCTGCGGTCACTGTAAGGTTAATGTTAGGGCGTGTCAGGGACTGTATGGGGTGCGTTATAGATTGTACGGCAGAAGAATATATGTTTCCCGCCTTGTCAGTAATAGCAGCTGTGCGGTCAAAGTCGCCCCACATTTCGAGGGTACCGTCACTCCATTTGCGGTATTTACCGTTTGAATTGTTACTCTCTTCTACGACGTAGTTCGATATGCCAGACAAATATTTATTTTTCAAACAGATCAAAGAGAAAGGAATGATCATATGAAGCTTATTTTTAATGATGCCACCGAGATCACTGTCCAGAAGGTAGAAACACATGGCGACTATCTGCGGATTTTGACCGTGGGGAACACGCCGGAACAGCTCAAAGTCTTGTTTACCGACAGTACACGTACCGCCCGCATGATTGTCCAGGAGCGCGGTCAGACGGTCGCTACATATGAGGGATACACAGCATTTTACCGGACCGAGGTCTATACCGGGAAAATATACGGTGTAGTGATGTATAAGGCTGAGAAAACGCCGGAGGTACAGTCGTCTATGGTCCAGGCTGCCGTACTGGTCGCACAGATGCAGGCGCAGAGCCTGACAGATGAGCAGGCCATTACCGTAAAAGATATCTATCCTGTATGGGACGGGAATGGTGTGTCGTATCAGAAAGATTATTATCTTACCTACTCAGGTACATTGTACAAGGTTCTGCAGGCGCATACGTCGCAGACGGACTGGGCGCCGGATACGGCACCGTCACTCTTCGCAGAGGTCCTTCCAGGACAGGACGGTACAGAGATCGGAGAGTGGGTACAGCCGGGATCTACAAACCCGTATATGACCGGGGATCGGGTAACACACAACGGAAAAACATGGGAGTCATTGGTAGATAACAATGTCTGGGAGCCCGGTGCGCAGGGGTCAGAAGCCCTGTGGCAGGAAGTAACCGAGTAAGAAAGAAGTGGTAATCATGGCAGAAATCAAGGAAGTGAAGACGGAGAAGACTACGGTGACTGCTGGAGAGCGTATCAAGGTCAGCTTTGAGTTCTGGTACGATCAGGACTTCCCGTACGATTATCCGCATGACTACCCGATTGCGAGTGAAAGAAAGTGAGGAATAATCAATATGAGTGAAATCGCAAGAGCATATGCCGTCTACAAAAGACAGCAGTACAATGCATCCTACAACTCCGGCACGCAGAAATGGAGTGTAGACATCCCGTCTGGATCAGAGTCGTCCTACAGCGAGGACAACCATACTTATCCTATTGAGCTGCATGCGTTTGACGCGGCAGGCAATGAGACAATCATGTACGCCACTGATCCCACGTATGGAGATCAGCTGAACATCCGTGTCCTCGAAAAGACCAAGCCGACCGCAACGATCATATCCCCGACACAGGGATCAGTCCTCGGATCAGCGACGCAGGATATTAAGATGGAGCTTCAGGACGCCGGCGGATCAGGTCTTAACATGGCATCTGTGATCTTTAAGGTCAATAACGCCCAGGTGACGCAGGGCGTGTCCTGGACGGATCAGGGCGGCAAGAAGGTGTGCACCTACCACGCGACAAACCTCAGCGACGGATCCAACAGTGTCAGCCTGCAGGTAACAGATAATGATGGTAATGTATCCGATGTCGCGACAGTATCCTTTGTGATCTCCACATCGGCGCCGACACTTAATGTCACAAGCCCGAAGGACAACCTGCTGACAAACAGCAATAAGGTTACGGTAGCCGGTACTGCGGCAGCAGGGTCTGACGCGGTTACCCTCGCAAGTGTCAAGGTCAATGGTACATCCGTTCCGATCTCTCAGGGTGCGTTTAGCATCGAGGTAACACTGACAGAGGGAGAGAATACAATTACAATCGTCGCAGAAGACAGCATCGGCAAGACCACGACCGTCACGAGACATGTCACAGTCGATACAAAGGCGCCGGTTATCTCAGATGTCGAGGCAGAGGCGACAACCGTGGATGCAAACAGCACGATCCACCTGACCTTCAAGGTCGTGGACCCGGCAGACTGATATGATTATCAGGGTATGGGGCGTTGTGAACTCTACTGAGGTGGAGTTCGCGCCCATCCCGGACCGTCCCGGGTACTGGGAGGGATATGCCCCGCGACTGCCGGGACTGCAGGAGA
>ERZ1090868.133-NODE-133-length-39039-cov-10.387646_pt1 | contig 39039 bp, 36 predicted proteins | sample MGYA00478475_ERZ1090868 | MGnify/ENA primary metagenome ERZ1090868 (study PRJEB33644, sample SAMEA5815747) | chicken gut metagenome | biome: Chicken; feature: Gastrointestinal Tract; material: Caecum | place: Ireland | collected 2019-01-01 | study: A study of the...
CGCGCGCCCCAGCCTGACCTCATATACGCCCTCACCGTCCGTCCCAACCCCCCCCAGCGCCCCCGCCCCCCCGGGGGCCCCCCCCCCGCCCCCGGGGGGGGGGGGGGGGGGGGGCCCCCCCCCCCCCACTACTTTGTATACGCGTTCATTCGTACGAAATTCGCTCGCTTTGCCGCCATGGGCTATCATCGCGGCTTCAATATCAAACTTACCCTTAAGGGAGATCAGAAAGATGACGAACGAGCCGACCTCGCCCGAAGCGATCGAAGCCGCCAAGGAAGCGGCCGCCCGCAACCAGCCGTCGCCCTCGACCTCGGGGCGCAACTGGACGCCCATTCGCGAGTACGAAGAAATCCGCTTCGAATTCTGGGAAGGCATCGCCAAGATTACGATCGACCGTCCGCGCTGGCGCAACGCCTTTACGCCGACGACCGTCAAGGAGCTCTCCGAGGCCTTTGCGATCGCGCGCGAGCGCGCCGACATCCGCGTGATCTTCCTCACGGGTGCAGGCAATATGGCTTTCTGCTCGGGCGGCGACATGCACGTGAAGGGGCTCGGCGGCTACATCGACGCGGGCGGCGTACCGCGTCTCAACATTCTTGACGTCCAAAAGCAGATCCGTTCGATTCCGAAGCCCGTCATCGCGCTCGTGAACGGCTACGCGATCGGCGGCGGTCACGTGCTGCAGGTCGTCTGCGACCTCTCGATTGCGTCTGAAAACGCCGCCTTCGGCCAGACCGGCCCGCGCGTGGGCTCCTTTGATGCGGGCTTCGGCGCGAGCTACCTCGCGCGCGTCGTGGGTCAGAAGAAGGCGCGCGAAATCTGGTTCCTCTGCCGCCAGTACAAGGCCGACGAAGCGCTCGAGATGGGACTCGTCAACAAGGTGGTGCCTTTCGAGTCGCTCGAAGACGAAGGGGTTGCCTGGGCGCAGGAAATCATGCGCCTTTCCGCACTCGCAATCCGCATGATCAAGGCCGGCCTCAACGCCGAACTCGACGGTCAAGCGGGCATTCAGGAACTCGCGGGCGACGCCACGATGCTCTACTACATGACCGAAGAAGCCCAGGAAGGCGGCCGCGCGTTCCTTGAGAAGCGCGCTCCCGACTTCAACTACAACAAGCGCCCGTCGAATCCCTGATTCTTCGCGCGTGCACGCCGTGCGCACGATGTCCGCTCGCTCCCCGTGAACGGGACCGCACTTCGGGCGCACGACGCGAAAAGCTTTTCAAACTCGCATCCTTTTTCTCTCATGTCGAACGGCATCTTCGAGCGCGCGCTCGCCGAGCGCCCGGGTCTCCTGATTGACGGCAAGCTTCACGTGTGGACGGATTTTCTGCGTCCCGGCCCCGATGCGCCGAGTCCCTTTGCGCGCGAATGCGTCGAGCGCTTCGGCGCCGAGAGCTTTTACGCCGCGCTCTCGCGCTTTCTCGAGACGCTTCTGGACGACACGGCCGCCCTGCGCGTGCAGACCTCGGGCTCGACCGGGCGCCCGAAGCCTTTTTGGGCCGAAAAGCGCCGCATGGCAGCGAGCGCCCGCATGACCTGCAGCTTTCTCGGTCTTGAGCCCGGCGAAAAGAACCTCCTCGCGATGCCGCTCGACTACATTGCCGGGAAGATGGTCGTCGTGCGCAGCGTCGTCTGCGGGCTCGACCTCGTCGTTCGAACGCCCAAGTCCGACCCGTTCGATGGCCTTGACGCAGCACAGCAACCGCTCGGTCTTTGCGCCGTCACGCCCATGCAGGCCGTAACGATTCTGAAGCACCCGCAGAGCGCACGCGCGTTCCTCGAAAGCCGCAACATTCTGATCGGCGGCGGCGCCGTCGACGAAGAGCTCTTTGAAGCGCTTCAGGCGGCAAAAGGTGCCGTCTACTCCACCTACGGCATGACGGAAACGCTTTCGCACGTGGCGCTCAGACGCCTCAAGGGACCTGCGGGCACCCGAAGCGAAACCCATTACAAGCCGCTGCCCGGCGTCAAGGTGTCGCTCTCGGCAAAAGGCACGCTTGTCATTGCGGCGCCCGCCGTTGCGAGCGAGCCCCTCACGACGAACGACATTGCCGAAATCGCGCCCGAGGGCGCCTTTCGCATATTGGGGCGCCTTGACAACGTGATCAACACGGGCGGCATCAAGGTACAAATCGAAACCGTTGAAGCCAAGCTCGCGCGCGTCATTCCCTGCCCCTTTGCCATCACGGCCCGCACGAGCCACACGTTCGGCAACGAAGTGGTCCTTTTGGTTGAAGGCGACCCGGCGGCGATCGACTTTGACGCCGTTTGCGCCGCACTCGGACGCTACGAAAAGCCCCACGCCGTCTTCGGCGTCGAACGACTGCCGAGAACGGAAACCGGGAAAACCGCGCGGCGCGCAACGCGAGAACTTGCCGAACGGCTTTCGCGCGGCGAAGCAGCGTGACGCTTCGAAGCACGCCGTGCAATCGAGGCGGTCGATGGCGGCCGCCTCTTTTTCTTTGAATCCGCTAGCGCGCTTCGGTGATGCGCTGGGAGCGCATCCGATCGGCCGCGCCGCCGCTGCGGTATATTTGAAGCTTTCGCTTTGCGTAAAACGCGCATCTTTTCCGATTGCCGCCTCTTCGCCACGAAAGCTTTTTCAGCTTCCAAGCACTCGGGCGGCACCCGACAGGACCTATGGCCGAGCTTCTCGACAACGACGATCCCCGCTTTGCATTCGCCGCACTCAAAGAGTACGCTGCGAATTCTGGGGCGTTGTTGCGCTCGCACATTGAGGCTTTCGGCTTTTCGGGACTTGAAACTGTCGAACTCGACGTCAATGCGGCGAAAGGCCTCGGGACGCTCCTCGCTTCGAAGCGATACGCGGGGCTTGTGCTCGACCGCTACTATGCGCATGCGGCGGCCAAATGGCTCGCGGCGCACCCGACGCTTGGGCGTCTCACGGAGCGTGCGGCCCGCTCGGGCGCCGTCGACCTTCTTCTTCGCGAGGGCGACGGTACGCTCACGGGTGACGATCTCGCGCAGGAAATTCTCGAAGACGTGCTGCGCACGCACGCACCGAACTTGACGTGCCGCACGGCGCTCATTCTGGTCGATCCGCCTGCAAGCGACGCCGCAGCTGCGCAGCGCGAACGCGCGCGTTCGCTTCGCGCTTCGCTCCGGGCGCTCGGCATTGAAACGGCGCTTCGGGTCGTCGATGCCAATCGCCCCGGCATCTCTTTGCCGGAAGCCCCGGCGGCCGAACCCGACCTCCTCCTTAATGCAAGCGTTTTCGGCACGGACGCCGTCTTTTCCGACGAGCCCCTCTTTTGCGAGCGCTGCGAAGCGGCCATCCCGAGCGAAAATGTGGAACCCAAAAGCGCCGGCGGACAACGACTTCCCGAGCCGCGTCTTCTCGTCGAAACCGCAGCTCGCCCGCTGCGCTCGCACCTTCTCATTGAAGCAAGACGCCGCGGCATCCCTGCGGTCTCCGGATTCGAACTCGAAGTGGCCCGCGCTCGCGCCGTGATCGAAGCTTTTCTCGGGCGGCCGCTCAGAAATTGTGTTTCCGCAACGATCGAGCGCGACATCCGGCTCGAAGCCGAAAACATCGTTTTGATCGGGATGCCGGGCTGCGGCAAAACGACGATCGGCAAAATTCTCGCGCAGCGCCTCATGCGCCGCTTCGTTGATGTGGACGAACTCGTCGCGCAGCACGTCGGCAAATTCAAGGCGCGCATCTACCGCGAAGAAGGCGAAGCGTTCTTCCGCGAGAAGGAAACCGAAGCGATCCGCACCCTCGCGCTCAAGACGGGGCTCATCATTTCGACGGGCGGCGGTTCGTGCCTGCGCCCCGTCAACCGCGCGCTCCTCGGACTCAACGGCCGCTTCATCTGGCTCAAGCGCCCGCTCGCCAAACTCGCCACGCGCGACCGCCCGATCGCGATTGCCCGCGGCGTCGCCGCGCTCTACGAAGAGCGTGCGCCCATCTACTCGGCGCTTGCCGACCGCACGATCGAAGTGTCTTCGATCGACGAAACGGTGCGCGCGATTTTGGGCGAACACGCCTAAAAAAGGAAGCGGCCGATCCCGAGACCGGCCGCCTGTCATAGCCTTTGTTCACGAAGTGCTTCGGGGCGGCGAGCCCCGTCAGCATCACCGGCGCTTGCGTCCGAAAAGCCGCTTCAAGCCGTCGGCGCCCTGCACGAGCAAAAGTCCCCCAAGCACGCAGAGCGACCCCGCCACGAAGGTCGAGCCGACCGTCTCGCCCAAAAGCAGAATCGAGAGCACGACGCCGAAGATGGGCGTGACGAAAATGAGGACGCCCAGGCGCGCCGCGAGGTAGCGCTTCAAAAGTCCGCACCAAACGAGGTAGCTCGCAAACGACACGATCACCGACTGAAAGATGAGACTCGACCAGCCGAGAACGGTCGACTCGAAGACGTTCTGTCCCGTGAGAAGCGCAAACGGGAAAAGGATCGCAAAGCCCGTAGCGAGCTGCGCGAAGAGCATCTGCGTGGGCCTGGCGTCGTTCATCGTGGTCGTGCGCAGGAACACAATCGTGAGCCCCCAGGAGAGACCGGCGCAAAGCCCGAGGAAGTCCCCGAAAAGCCAGAGCGACGAGTCGCCTGCGGCCGACTCGGGCGCGAGGAGCGCGGGCACGAGGAAGGCGAGCGCGATGCCGAAGAAAGCGAGAACGAGCCCGAGCCACTGCAGGAGCGACAAGCGCTCTTCGGGCAGCCGAATCGAGAGACCGATTGCCGCAAAGAGAGGCGCCGTATAAAGAAGCACCGACATATGCGACGCGCTCGTAAACCGAAGGCCTTCGGCGACGAAGAGGAATTCGCCCGTGAAGCCGAGCCCCACCAAAAGCGCGTCGCGAAAGCGCACGTTCATGTTCCACTCTTCGTGGAGCACGAAGCGGTTCCAGAGATACAGGAGCACCGCCGAGACGCCCGAGCGCAGCCCCACCTGCAGCATCGGCGAGACATCGTCGGCCGCCGCCTTGATCGCCACCTGCTGCAGGCCCCAGATGAAGCAGAGCACCATGCAGATGAGAAAAGCGGTGAGATCGATCGGCTTTCTCGTCTCGGGCGAGCGCACGGCGCTTTTTGTGTTTTGCATTTCTTTGTCCGTTTGTTTTTCTTTTGCGTGTTCGTCTTGCGGTTCGCCGGCTAACGGTGAGGCGCAATCAACCGCAAGCGAGACCGTCAATCTTGCCACGAACACGGCTTGCCCGAAGAAGAACACGCTTCTTTTGGCGACGCAAGTCCGTCCCGAAGTGTCAGCGGGCCGCAGCCCGCTCGCTTTCTTGCCTGTTCGAGTCATTCGTTTGCCGCATTAAACCGCATTCAAATTAAGTATTTGAATCGATTCGACCGCAATCCTATAGTCGAACTTGAAAACAATCCGAACGGCGCGTGTGTCCGTTCGTGAAGTCAAGATCCCAAAGCATCATCCAGAAAGGACGCTTCGATATGAAAACCGTCAATCGCCGCAGCTGCCTCAAGCTCGCCGCCTGCGCAGCCTTCGCAGGAAGCACCGCCGGTCTCTTTTCCGGGCGCGCGCTCGCCGCACCGGCATCCGAAGGCAAAGGCAAAGGCAAAGGCAAAGCCATCGTCATCTACTACTCGCGCACGGGCTCGACCGAAGCGCTCGCCAAAATGATTGCCGAGCATACGGGCGCCGCGCTTCTCAAGATCGACGTCAAGGAAAAGTACGCCCCCGACTACGGCGACATGACCTACATCGCCCGCGACGAAGTGCGTGCGAACGCCCGTCGCGAGCTCGAAACCGTCATTCCCGACCTCTCGGGCTACGACACGGTCTTCCTCGGGACCCCGTACTGGTGGGGCAGCGTTTCGGTGCCGATCAATACGTTCCTCATGGATCACAACCTCGCAAACAAGACCGTCGCGCCCTTCATCACGTCGGGCAGCTCCTCGCCTTCGGGCGCCCTCTCTCGCATGAAGACGCTTTGCCCGCAAGCGAAATTCGTCGAACACTTCTATGTGCCGGGTAGCGACGCTCAAGACGCGAAGGCCGACGTGGATGCATGGTTGAAGAAGCTCGGCTTCTAAAGAAACGCGCACACGAGAGAATCCCGAACGAAACGGCAACCGGAGACCGAACACATGAAGCGCAGAACCGTACTTCAGAGCGCCGCAGGTGCAGCGATGATCAATCTTTTTTTGGAAAGCAATGCCATGGCTCAGGAAACCACTTTGAATGAAACCGCCAAGACGGATGCCGACGCGATTCTCGAGCGTCTGATGACGAAGGACGTCCCTGCGGCCGTCAAGTTTGACGAACGCATGCGCACGCTCATTGCCGTCGCGTCGCTCACGGCCCAGAACGAAGACGAAGTCCTCGCGCGCGTCGTGCTCGACGCCCTGAAGAAGGGGGCGAGTCCGCTCGAACTGCGCGAAGCCGCCGTGCAGGCGATGGCGTACTCGGGACTGCCGACCACGATCCGCGCGATCAACGTCATCGCCCGGGCTTGTGCCGCCGCAGGGAAGACCTTCCCGACTGAAACGAGCGCCACGGTGACCGATGCCGACCGCTTTGAGAAGGGCCTCGCCGTTCAGAAGAGCATCTTCGGCGCCGGCATCGACGCCATGCACAAAAACGCCAAGGCCGACGAACGCGCCCTCATGGTGGACCTACTCTCGGGCTACTGCTTCGGCGACACCTACACCCGTACGGGGTTGCCGCTCAAGGAACGCGAACTGCTCACCTTCGTCGTCATCGTCTCGATGGGCGGGTGCGAGCCGCAGGTAAAGGCCCATGCGCTCGGCAACCTCGCGCTCGGCACGACGCGCAGCGAACTGATCGACGCCATTGTCGTGATGGTGCCCTTGATCGGCTTCCCGAAGGCCCTGAACGCGCTCGCCATGGTGAATGAAGCCGCGCCCGCGAAGTAAGGCGGGCATCGGCCTGCTGCTTCCTCGAGCGGCCGGCCGAATCGTCTCAAGCGGACTGCCTAGCCGCCTGAGGCGCAATCCTTACGCCGCCCGATTGTTTTACCTCCTCCTTTCCGGTCGGGCGGCCTTTTCCTGTCCTTCCGCTTTGATCCTTCAGCGGACACTTCTCACTCGCCATACGGCTTACTTTTCCTCGCCGTCCGCAGCACGCTTGCGCTCTTCGTGCCCGCCCGCCACAAAAAGCACGGCAGCGACGACAACACAGGCAATGGCTGCGGCCTGGGCCGTGCCGAGCGGTTCGGCAAAGACGAAGACGCCCAAAAGGAGCGTAAGCACGGGACTCAGGAACTGAATGATGCCGAGCACCGTGAAGGGCAGGCGCTGCGCGGCCAGCGAAAAGAGAATCATCGGGATCGACGTCACGACGCCCGTCCCCATGAGTACCCAGCTGATCCCGTCAAAACCCTCGAAGAACCGAAGGGCAGCACTCCCTCCGTTACCGAGGAGGAGCCACGCAAGCGCAAAGGGCAGCATGAGCGCATGCTCGAGCATGACACTCTCAAGCGGCGCGAGCGTCACCTTCTTTTTGAGTGCACCGTAGATTGCCCAGGTCGCCGAGACCGAGAGCGCAATGGTCGGGAATCGATCGAGTCCGACGACGAGCGCAGCAACGCCCAATGCCGCGACGCCGAGCGCGGCGGCGCGCAGTTTCGAGATGCGCTCGCGAAAGACGCAGATGCCGATCGCCGCTGTCGCGAGCGGCGTCAGAAACGTGCCGATCCCGAGTTCAACGACGCGCCCCGTATTGACGCCGAGAATGTTGATGAGCCAGTTGGCACTTGCAAAAGCGGAAGCGGCAACGATGACGCGCGCCATCGGTGCATGGGTTTTCGTGAAGACCGCCCGAATGTGCCGCAGCGCTTCGCCGGTTCGCCCCGTTGCTACGAGCACAGCACTGATGAAGACGAAGGACCAGACGATTCGGTGCGCAAGCACTTCGACCGAGTCGACGGCAGCCATCAAATGCCAGTAGAGCGGCATCAGTCCCCAGAAGACATAGGCAATGACGGCACCCGCCAAACCGAAACCCGCGCCCGTAGGCACCGCACGCCCGCGCCGCCCGCCTTCGCTTTTCGTGCTCTCGAGTCGGTCTATCATCGTCTTCCTTTCCATGCCGATCGCAACGGCCGCGCTGACCGCCGATCTGCCTGGGTCGGCTGGCGCAGCACGCACACCCGATCGAGTCTACCGCCGAGCACGCGTTTTCGACAGAGCAGAAAAACGCGCGCCGGTACGGTTCCTCTCGAGTCGCAGCGGTGCGCGTTTTTCTTCCCAACGGACGAAGAACCAGCTCGCAGCCCTTACTCTTTGCGGCGCAGCGTCACGTCGGCCGAGCCGCTGTCGCGCAGCGCCCGGATCGCTTCCGTACTCATGCGGCCGAGCGGCACGAGACTCTCGGACGAACGGAAATTCCCCGTGAAGGCCGCGAGATTTCCCCATGGCATGTAGTACGTAAGGTCGCCCGTCTTCGGCGTCGTGCGCGTCGGCGCATTGCCGACGTCCAGTTTCGGATTGAGGTACGCGATGCGCTCGACCGCACCGAAGTCTTCAAACTGCAGCTTGATCGGCAGCCGGGCCGCGAGCGCCTTTGCCGCATCGTTCTCTTCGAGCGTGATCGTATAGACCTTGCCGCCGATCGCCATTTCAATATCCTGAGCCATTGCAACGCCTCCGAGCGCAAGCGCCGCGCAAGCCGCCAAATGCGTGAGCACCAACTTTTGCAGCTTCATCCCGCTACTCCGTTTGTTGTGTATGCCGACACGCAGCGTGCCGGTCCGAGAGTCGAGAATCTCGGTGAAAAGCTTCCAACGCATGCATGCTTTTCAAGGATTCTCGGGCTATGCGGTCATTATCCTTTCTGTCATAATCCGATTCAAATACTTCATTCTTATCTGTTTCGATTCGATTTCTTCATAAATACGATGGACCTCAAATCGCTTCGCTACTTCGTAGCCATTGCACGGGAGAAGAGCTTTACGGCCGCGGCCGAAAAGCTCTTCGTCACGCAGCCGACGCTCTCGCGCCAGATTGCGGACCTTGAAGAAGAGCTCGGACACAAACTCTTTGACCGCACCACGCGCCGCATCGAACTCACCGAAAAGGGCGTTTACCTATTCGGCCGGGCACAGTCGATTCTCTCGCTTGTCGAAAAGACCAAGCTCGAAGCGATGTCGACGCAGGACCTTGCGGGCGACCTCACGATTTCGGCAGGTGAAACGCCCGCAATGGCGGTCGTTGCCGAAACGCTCGAACTTTTTCAGCGCACGCACCCCAACGTACGCGGGCACCTTCTCTCGGCAAGCGCACAGGATGCGGCCCTGAACGTCAGGATGGGCACGTCGAATTTCGGCGTCTTCAATATGCCCGCCGAAATCGACGGCTTCGACTACGTGAAGCTGCCGCAGCAGAACCGCTGGGGTCTGCTCGCTCGCCGCGACGGGCCGCTCGCGGGCAAAACGAGTGTCTCGCCCCAAGATCTCGAGGGACTTACCATCTACGCGCCGAAGCAGGAAGCGATTCGAAGCCGCATCGCGGGCTGGCTCGGGCAGCCCTTCGAGCGACTCAAGGTGGTCGGCACCTACAACCTCCTCTACAACGCTTCCCTCATCGTGCGCTCGGGCGGGCACGCGCTCTGCATCGACGGGATTACGCGCCCGGACGACGACATCGCGTTTCTGCCCTTTTCGCCGCCCCTCAGAACGGACGTCGTTTTCGCTTGGTCGATTGCTGCGCCGAAGCGGACGCTCACGGAAGCGTTCCTTTCGCTTTTGAAGGAGCGCATCGAAGCGCAGACAAACCGGGACTGATTTGCCGGCGGCGACACCGCTTCCCCCATTCGGCATCGACCACCGCTTGACTTGGCTTGAAAAGCCTGCGAAGCTTTCCGCCTCGCAGGCTCTTCTTTGTGTTCAATCGCCGCACTTTAGGCCGAAGGCCGTTTCAAAGCACGGACTCCGGGCATCAGTCGAGCCACTTGTCTTCAATGCGGTCGAGTTCGCCGCGGATATCCATCAGGTGCCAAAGGAAACCCATGGAGCGCACGAAGTCCGCGTCGTCCGTCGGCATCATGAAGCCCATTTCGCTCACGGGCGTCAGGGGCTTATCGAGGAACGCCGCGTGAAGTTCGGGGTAGCGCTTCACATAAAGCTTCGCTTCGGCCGTTTCCGTGATCATCACGTCGCCCTGGTCCTTGGCGATCATGCCCGGAATTTCGTAGTTCTTTTCGTGCGTCGTCACCTGGGCCTTCTTGAGGTGCTCGAGCACGTATTGTTCGTTCGTGCCGCCCGGATTTTTAATGACGCGAACGCTCGGATCGTTGAGGCTCTCGGGCGTCGTGAAGCGATCCTTATTCTTCTTGTTGACGAGCGCCACTTTGCCGAACGGCGCATAACCCGGCAGGAACGCGGCGTAGCCCGCACGCGCGAGCGTCTGCGTGATGCCGCCCACGGCCACGTCGAACTTGTTGCCCTTGATGCCCGCTTCGAGGTCCTTCCAGGGCGTGATCACGTATTCGACCTTCCAGCCGGCGGTTTTGGCCATCGCTTCGACGAGCTCGATGTCGTGACCGACAAGCTTGCCCTCTTCCTTCATCGCAAAGGGTCGATAGTCCGCGGGCGTACCCACACGAAGCACCTTGGTTTCGGTCACGCGGTCGAGCCGTTCGCCCGCCTGTACGGAAAGCGAAAGGACAACGGCGCCGAGCGCGGCGGCAGCGGCAACGAGTGTACGGACATGCTTGCGATTCATAGCGACTCCTTTAGGAAACAAACGAACGACCTCGGGCAGAGCGCCTGCCTTGGCCGTCTTTAGGAAGAGTTTCGTCAAAAAAGCGCAGTCGCCGCAATGCGGTTCCTCCGCGCCGACAGCGTTCTCGAAATGAAAACAACCGCTCTTTCTCGTTCGCCAAATCCCTTCGGGTGAACGTCTGATCGGGAAAGCGCTAAGTTTCGCGTGCTCAGTCCGAGCGCCGCAGGAGGCCCGTCACCGCCGAAACGACGGTGCCCTCGATTTCAAACCGCTGCCAGGGTTCCGGACGCATTTCGGCATAGGGCGCCGCGCTGTTTTCCGTCACGAAACGCACACCCGGCGCTTCCAAGGGATCGTCCTGGGCGCCGACAGCCGCTTCGTCGAAAAAAATTCGACGGATAGCACGCGCGCCGTTCACGCGCATGCAGACGATTTCGCCGCTCTTGGGGCGACGCGCTGCGTCAACGACAACGATGTCGCCCGCGCCGATCCCGGCGTCGATCATCGCGTCGCCCGCGGCGCGCAACACGAAGAGACGCCGTTCGCTGCGGCGCTCTCCGGGGAGCGTCTTTCGGCCGAAGAGCACCTCTGCCGCATCGTATTGTCGCAGCCCGCTCGGGCGAAGATCGCCGTCAGAGGAGCGCTCGCCCGCTTCTTCAACGTCGCTCGCTTCGCGAACGCGCGCTAGAAGCAACGCTTCGAGCGTCTGCGGCAGCACGCCGAGCACTTCGGGCGACTCGAGGTCGGCAGGCGGCTCGCTTTCGCGATCGAGCAGCGTCTTGATGCGCGCGAGGGCGCCGCGCAACCACTTCACGCCGCCGAGCTGCGAAAAGAGATCGCGCTGCTCGACTTCAAGGCGAATGTGCACCTTGGCATCGAGGGGCGCGGCACCGGTCAGCTTGCGTCCGGCGCCGGGCCGCGCGCCGCCGCGGCGAAGTCCGCGAAGGCGCCCCGGCGCCTTGCCCGCGACCGCAACCTCCGAACCTTGCTGTTGACCGTTTTTGACGCCTTCGGGCGCCCGCTTGCCGTTCTCCATACCGTCCAAAGCATGTTGAAGTGAATCCGCCGGACGACAAAGAAACGGATTGATTTTGTCGCCCGCTTTTGAAGCAACCTGCATTTTGGGCAAAATCGCTCGGCAGGAAGCATAGCGGAAAAGCCGGGCTTTGGCGAACGCTTTCGATGCCGAGCGGGTGAATTGATTGCGTCTCCTCGAAACTCGATTGTTCTCAAAATAGCAACGCGTCGAATAAGATTCACCGAAGAAGCAACACATTCGCATCTCCCCGGCGCGGCTCGACTGCCCGCAGCTCCTACAATGAAAACGTCGGTTGCCCGCACGTGCGCGAGCATCCGAAGCATTCACAAAAAAACAACACAAGGAATCGAAGCCATGACGCAAAACCATCTCGAAGAAGCTGCGTCGCGCTCGGGCGCGACGCTTCTCCCCCGGCTTGCCGCAGCGCTCCTTTCGAGCTTAGCCGCGGGCGCACTCTTTGCTGCGGAAGCCGCGTCGCCCGCCTGGCTCGACGCTGCGGTGAAAGCCGCCGAACCCGCACTCACCGAACTGCGCCACGACCTGCACCAGCACCCCGAGCTCGGCAACCAGGAATTCAAGACCCAGGCTCGCATCGTTGAAGCGCTCAAGGCCGCCGGCATCGAGACCGTCACAGGCTGGAAGAACGCGCCGACAGCCGTGATCGGCATCCTCAACCCCGAAAAGGGCGACACGGTGGCGCTGCGCGCCGACATCGACGCGCTCCCGATTCGCGAGAACACGGGGCTTCCCTATGCGAGCAAAGCCAAGGGTACCTATTGGGGCAACGAAGTGGATGTCTCGCACATGTGCGGTCACGACGCACACATTGCGATGCTCTTGACCGCCGCAAAGATCTTGGCCGAACACCGCAATGAAATCGATCGTCGCGTACTCTTCGTCTTCCAGCCTGCCGAAGAAGGTGACTCGATCGAAAATCCCTTTGTCGTCGAAACCCCGCGCGTCTCGGGCGCAAAAGCGCTCGTACTCGACGGTCTCACGGAAAAGTACGATGTAAAGCACTATTTCGGCATTCACGTCATGGCGCGTCTTGAGAGCGGCAAGATGCTTGTGCGCCAGGGAGCAGCCTTGAACAGTGCCGACGCCTTCGACATCCGGATCAACGGCAAGCAGGCCCACGGCGCCATGCCCTGGACGGGCGTCGACGCAACGCTTACAGCCGCCCAAACGGTCGTGAACCTTCAGCAAATCGTCGCACGCAACATCGACCTCACGAAGGGCATGGGCGTTATTACCGTCGGCAAACTCACCGCGGGCGAAACCGGCAATGTCATGGCAGGCAACGCCGCCATGCTTGGCACTGTTCGCTCGAATCATCCGGAAATCCGGGCCAAACTCCTTGAGCGCATCCCGCAGGTGGCCGAAGGAACTGCGACCGCGAACGGCGCGACAGCCGACGTGAAGCTCATCGAAATTTATCCTGTCACATGGAACGACCCGACGGTGGCGGGCTCACTCGTCGAACAGCTGCAGGCTTTCGGAATCGATGCATCACTCTCGGATTGGAACCCGGGTGCGAGCGAAGACTTCTCGTTCTTCGCGCAGACGGCACCTTCGGTCTTCATGTTCTTGGGGGTTGACAAGCCGGGGACTGAAAACGCCCCCAACAACCATTCCGACCGCTTCACGATCGACGATGCGGCGTTGCCCGCGGGGGTTCGCGCGCACATTGCCGCAGCGATGAGCGACTTCACAAATTAACCGCACCAGCGCGTCCGTCGAACGCAGGCACGGCCTTGAGCACGCGAGTCGCTCAAGGCCGTCGTTTTATTGACCGCGCGCAAAGCGGCTCGGCGCTCGAACGCAAGCGTTGGAATTTCCTGCGCTTGCAAGCGCGTAACCTAGAAAATCAGTCGCAGTGACGAGTCCTTCGTGCGCTGCCAACAAACATTCAACGCCGCGGTTTCGAGCCGTGGCGGGTCATTCTGATTGATTGGGACTGCACCATGACGCAAGAAAGCGATGCAGCCGAAGCTGCCTTCGGCGTAAAACCGCAGCCGAACACCGGCACTGCGCTTGAAGAAAGCATTCGGCGCAACGCGGCCGAGCTTATGGACGGCGCGCTCGAAGCGCGAATTGCCGCAGCAGACGCACAGATCGCGAAGCTTCTTGCCGAACGCATCGCCCTCATGCGCTCGCTTGCCAACAAGCGTGTGGCGCGCGCCCGTCCTGTGCGTTCGGACGACGAAGACAAGCGCCGCAGCGTTCGACGTAAAGCTGCCGCAGAAAGCGCCGCCATCTCTCCGGTACTTCTTGAAGAAATCCTCGGGCAGCTCGACCGCGAAGCGCTCAGGAACGTACGTGCCCTGCGCTTTCCCTCGTCAATCCCCGATCCGAAACCCGTCGTCATCGTCGGCGGGCGCGGCGGCATGGGGAGGCTCCTCGACGACCACTTCCGCCGCTCGGGCTGGCCCGTGCGCATTCTCGAGCGCAACGACTGGGACCAAGCCGAAAGCATCTTTGCGGGTGCGGGCACCGTCATCGTGAGCGTGCCGATCGAAGCAACCGAAGCCGTGATCAAAGCGGCAGCAGCCAAGATGCCTGCCGACGCACTTCTTTGTGACGTCACGTCCGTCAAAACCGGTCCCGTCAAAGCGATGCTGGCAGCACACAAAGGACCGGTCGCCGGGCTGCACCCGATGTTCGGGCCGGACGTCACCGACTTTCGTGCACAGGTCTTCGTGCATTCGCCCGGGCGCTTCGAGAGCGCCGCCGAACCGCTTCTCGAGCAGATTCGTCTCTGGGGAGGGAAGGTTGTGCGCTGTTCGGCCGAAGATCATGATCGTGCCATGAGCATCATTCAGGCACTCAGGCACTTCACGACCTACGCCTACGGCGTCTTTCTCTCAGAAATTAAGCCGGACCTTCACCGCATTCTCTCGCTCTCTTCGCCCATCTACCGACTTGAACTCCTGATGGTCGGACGCCTTTTTGCGCAAGATCCGCATCTCTACTGCGACATCATCATGAGCGACAAAGAAAAGAGCGAACTGATCGGTGCCTACGTCGAGAGCCTGCGGCCTCAGCTCGACATCGTGCGAACGCTCGACCGCGAAGCATTCGTCAAGCGCTTCCTCCAGGCGCGCGCTTACTTCGGCGAACTTGCGCCGCAGTTCATGAAGGAGTCCGGAGCGATCCTTGCAAAGATCCAGGCAGACCGTTCCTGAAGATTCGTCTGCAGCGTTCCGTTGCCGGACAACAAACGGCCCGTCCGCAGAACCGGTCTGCAAACGAGCCGTTTCATCGGCTTGCTTCTCTCGGCTCGTTCGGGCATATGCCCTCACGCCCCTCAGAAAAACAGCCGAGGCTTAAGCGCCGGGCGTTACCAAACGTAGCGCGCCCCGACGTTCCAGCGGTACGGCGTCTTCACGATGCCGCTCGCGGTACGCTCGAAGTCAGCGTAAAAGCGCAGCGACTCGGTCGCAAAAATGTTCGCGCCAACGCCGTACTCATACCAAGTACCGCCGAAGTCCTGACGGAAGTCGTTTTCGCGCACGCCGTTGCGCATGAACACCGTCTGCGTTTCTCCGTCAAAGTCGTGCAGCAGGGAAGCGCGCACATAGACGTTGCCCTTGTCGTTGGGCAGCTTCAGGCCGGCCATGGCACCTGCGCGGCCGATCAGCATGTCGACGTCCTTCTGATTGATCTTCGTACCATGGCCCGCACCGTACGTGTCGCCTTGAACACGCGAATACATGATTTCGAGCTGCGGTTCGACGAAGAAGCCGTTCTTCGCCGTGAAGCGGTGACCGGTTTCAAGCGTCGCCGACCAGGCATTCGTCTTGAAGTCCCCTTCAAGACGCTGCGCTTCCCAGAAGGCGATGTCGAACTTATTCTGCAAGCGGCCGTACTTGATCGAGGCATCGACGAAGCTGCCATTCTCAAAGAGCGTGCTCGCGTATGCAGTGATCGCGTAGGTGTTCGTTTCACCTGATCCACGCGAGAAATCGCTGTCGCCGTTCGTGTAGGAGAACGCGGCACCCGTCCAGACCTTCGTGCTCCCCGTGTCAATCAGACGGTCTGCACCGACCTGGATCGCCTGGAATTCGGTTTCGGTCTTCTGAGAACCGTACTCGCTGCGGCCGAAATAGGTACGCGCCCATGCGCCTGCCGTACCCTCGAGGCCGCGCAGTTCACCCATGCGCTTGTTCATGTCGTTCATTTCCGTGCGCCACTGCATGAGAGAAACACCGGTCGTTTCGGCAATGGTTGCCGCATTGCCGTTGAGGGTTTCCACTCCCGGATCCACAGTTACGGCACCCGAGCCATCGCGAACGGCCGTGCCCGTGAGGCCGTTCGAAAAGACGCCCTCGCCAATCTCGTACTCCGCCTTCTCAAGCGCCTTTTCGCCCACCGTCACGCTCGACATCATCTGATCGACGATTGCCGTCACGCTCTTCGTGCCGTCGTTGAGCTTGCCCGAAGCAATCACCGAGGTTGAGGCTTCTTGATCTACTTTACCGAGCGAAACCTGAACGTCCTTGAGGCTGTTGAATTCAAAAGCGTGACTCTTGGCTGAGGACTCCCCGATCGAGAGCGAAGCACCTTCGTCAAGCGAGAATTTCGAGCCTGTATCGGCCGCTTCAAGCGTTTTGATCCGCAGGAAGGCCGTCTTCGCCCCTTCTTCATCAGCCGTCAAATTCGTGCGAACAGCAGGTTCAGGTCGCAGATGAACGATGGAGTCCTTCTCGAGCTTGAGCGACGTGATGCCGCTTTCGCCGTTGACATTCCAAGTCGAGTTGGCAAGCGTCACGGACGTGCCGTGCTCGAGCGGATCGGTCTTGACAACGAAGGGCTTCGAATCCGTAGAAGAGTACTCCGTGCGTTCACCGCGAACAGCGCCCGACCAGCTGCTGCTTTCGAGCGTGAGCGTGAGGTTGTTGGGGCCGGCATGCGCGAACGTCTCGCTGCTTAAGTGTGCGCTGTTGGTCGAGTGGATAATGTCGCCGTCAAAGGTCGATCCCACAAAGCTGATCTCCTGCTTGTGTCCGTCCGCAGCAATCGGTGAATCCGGAAACTTTTTCTTATTCTGGATGAGCTGCTCGACCTTGATGTTCCAGCCCGAGATCTCGCTGTTCTCGAAGGCAAGCGTTTGCGAGCGAATCGGCGACTTGTCGTCGGCGCTTGCCGAGAGGAGAATGCTGCGCGCTTTGGCATCATGGTGAACAAGCTTGACATCTTTGGCGTGAACGTTGAGCACGCCGCCCTCAGAGGTGCTCACCTTGTCGCTCGGCCCCTTCTGCGTTGACAGCACAACGGTTCTTATATTGTCCGACGTGCCGACGGCGTTGAGGTCAGTCGAGCCGTCGTAGGCTTTCTCTGCCGAGCCGAGGTTGAAAAAGCTCAGCGTAGATTTCTGAACGACGGCCTGACTATTCTCAGGCAATTTAAATTCATTCCCCGAAGCGTAAGCACTTGCCGCAGCGCCCAAAACAGCCGCAGCAATGCCGGAGATCACAAACTTCTGATTCATCGGTTTTCCTTGAAAATCGTGGAAGAGGAGTATTTTTCTTAAGCAGTATCGCGTAAGAATTTCATTATTCACGATTTCCAGATGGATGTGTAGGAATAACCCTCAATTTATTTTTTAAAATCTACTATTCCGTATTTCATTTTTTGTGCTTATGCATTTTGTTGGCGGTTTTTTGTTCGTGTACGAATGATAAGTTCGCTACAATCGTCGCATCGAACGCGCGTACAGGCGCTCCTTCACGTTTTTAAAGTGCAAAAAATGAACAGAAGAACTCTCATTGCGCTGGCTGTCGCCGGTGCGCTTGTGCTCGGCGGATGCTCGGAAAGCACGCAGCCCCAAAAGAACACCGCACAGTCGAGCGGCCAGAACCTCGACACAATGGAGAAGACGACGCTTACCGTCGGCATGGAGCTCGCTTATCCGCCCTTTGAAGGCAAAGATGCCTCAGGCAATCCGGCAGGCGTGAGCGTCGACTTCATGCGGGACTTCGGAAAATCGATCGGTAAAGAAATTCGAATCGAAAACATTGCTTTTGACGGTCTCATCCCCGCGCTGGTGACGGGCAAGGTTGACATGGTGATGTCTTCTATGACGGTCACCGACGCTCGCCGCGAAACGGTCGACTTTTCTAAGCCCTACGCCAACGCGATGCTTGCGCTTTTGACGAAGAAGGACGATGCACTCAAGTCGGTCGACGACCTTAATGCCGAAGGCAGAACGATCGCCGCGAAAATCGGCTCAACCGGCCACCTTTTCGCCCAAAAACACCTGACCAAAGCAAAGGTGCGTGCGCTTGCTGACGAGAGTGCCTGCGTGATGGAAGTTGCAAGCGGAAAGGCCGACGCCTTCATATACGATCAGCTCACGATCTACCGCAACTGGCAGCGCAATCCGGACACGACGAACGCACTTTTCATCGCGTTTCAGGACGTCGAGCCCTGGGGCGTGGCAGTGCGAAAGGGCGACACGAAGCTGCGGGAAGCGCTCGACAAGTTTATTGCCGACTACCGCGCCGATGGCGGCTTCGAGCGCCTGACCGAGAAGCACCTCGCCAAAGAAAAAGCCGCTTTCGAGAAGCTCGGTTTCAAATGGTTCTTTGACGTTCAGTGATGCCTGAGCGGCCCCGTTTTCCCATGAATCTCTTTCGAGTCCGAGCGGGAGAAAAGCCTTCTGCACTACAGGCTGCGGTTGGAATAGTGCTTGCGGGCGCAGCCGTGATCGGCTTCTTCTGGGCTTCGATCTCGCAAATCGCCTATCGGCCCGACTTCGGCTTTCTCGCCGACTTTAACATCCGCATTGTTGACGGCTTTGCGATGACCCTGGGGGTGAGCGCGGCCAGTCTCGTACTGAGCCTGGCGGTCGGCGTCCTTGCGGCAGCAGGCGAAAACGCTCGGACGCTCGTGCTGCGCTACCTCTCGCGCGGCTACGTCGTCTTCATTCGAGGGACGCCCCTCATCATGCAGATATACCTTTTCTTTTACCTCGTCGGCACGGCATGGGGAGTGGAAAATCGGTTTTGGGCGGGCGTCATTATTCTTTCGATATTCGAAGGTGCCTTCATCGCTGAAATCATTCGCGGCAGCTACGCTTCACTCGAGCGTACGCAGCTCGAAGCCGCCCAAGCGGTGGGATTTTCTCCGCTCCAAACGCTGCGCTATGTGGTTGTGCCGCAGATGACGGCAAGAACCCTTCCGGCACTCGCAGGACAGTTCGCCTCAATCATCAAGGACTCGTCATTGCTCTCGATGATTTCTGTCGTCGAGCTCACGCAAACGATGCGCGAGATTTCTGCAGTCAACCTGAAGCTTCTGGAAAGCTACCTATTTCTCGGCGTTCTTTATCTCGCCCTCACGATCCCGGTAGCAATCGCGAGCAAACTGCTCGAACGGAGGTTCAGCTATGAAGCTTGAGTTCGATGCGCTCACGATGCGTTTCGACGACACAACGGTCATTGACCGCCTGACTTTTTCGGCCGAGATGAACACGCTCGCCATCATCGGCCCGTCAGGCGGCGGCAAATCAACGCTCCTACGACTTATCGGCGGACTTCTCGCGCCGAGCTCGGGGGAAATTCGCTTGAACGGCATGCCGATACCGAAGTCGCCCGCCGACCTTCTCGCCTACAGACGCGGCATCGGCTTTGTCTTCCAGCAGAAGGGCCTTTTCTCGCACCTCACGGCGCGCGAAAACATTGCGCTCCCGCTCACCGTCGTTCACGGCTGGACGCAGAAAGAAGCCATCCGTCGAGCTGACGAACTGCTCGAGCGCTTCGGACTTTCCGAGCACGCAGATAAACGCCCGTCGGCGCTCTCTGGCGGACAGCAGCAGCGCGCCGCCATTGCACGTGCAGCCGCTCCGAGGCCGAAACTCCTCCTTCTCGACGAACCCACGAGTGCACTCGACCCCGAATACACGGTCGAAGTGCTTGATGTCGTGAATGAGCTCAAAGAATCCGGCATCGACTTCATCATCGTCACGCACGAAATGGGGTTTGCACGTCACGCGTGCGAAAAGACAGCCTTCTTTGCAAACGCCGCTCTTGAAGCGATCGGGCCGAGCGAAACGCTCTTCACTTCGCCGCCAACGCCGGGCTTGAAGCGTTTTCTCGGGCGACTCCTCGAGTGGCAGGTGTGAACAAATTTTCTTGCCCCGGAGTCCCGTCGTTCGGCTTGAGATTGCACGGGACTCAGCAGCTCGGGCGACTACCATTCGGCGAAAACTTCGGCGGCGTCGACATGAAAACCTGCACGAGAGGCGAACACTTCTCCTTGAGGCAAAAGGCGCAAAACTTTTCTTTCACGAGGCGCCCCGACTTGAAAACCGGCACATAGGCAGACAGGCCGTCCGCACCCGTCGCGTCGCCCGGCGCCCATCGTCCCTGGGCAAGCAAAAAGCGCCGCCCGCCCGCGGTCATGAGTCGTGCGACATCAAGCGTTTCGGCAAAAAGAAAATGATCTTTTAGCCCGAGAAGACCCGCGTAATAAACTTGTTCGGAAGCTTGAAAGCCTGGCGGCGCATTATCCGATAACGTTGCTCAGGTTTCGATCGGATACTTGAAATTCGCAGCGGCTTTCGCGAGAAGCCGCTCGAGCGTTCGCGCCTCCTCGTCCGAAAAGCCTTCAACGATTCGCTCGTTGAGCGCGCCGGCTACCGCATCAAGCTTCGGCTTGAGCGCACGACCTTTTTCGGTCAGATCGAGCACGAGCACGCGGCCGTCGGACTCAAGACGACGGCGTTCGACGTACCCGAGCCGCTCCAAGCGGTCCACCATGACGGACGTGGTCGACTTCGTGCGCCGAATACGTTCGGCAAGCGTCTTGAGCGGAATCTTGGGCGTAAGGAAAAGCACGTGAAAGACATCGCCGCAGGCTGTCGTGATGTCTTCGAGTCCGGCGCGCGTAAGTTCGTCGATGAGGTAGCGATTTGCGCCCTCGCGCAGGCGAGAGCTCAGGTGCAGGATTTGATATTCCTTCATGGCGGAAACTGAAAGCGGAAAGAAAGTCCGCACGCCGAACGGAAGATGTCGAAACGGGAGCGGCACGCTATCGTTCGATAGCGAATCAATTGTAGCAACCGATCGAACGCGCGCACAAAACGGCTCTCCCTCGTTCGCAGCACGGCCAGAAAACAAACACAAACGGGACCGTCCGTTAGGAACGATCCCGCTCGATACGCGCTTGACGCGAAGTCGATCGTTACTTCGCTTCAACGGCAGCTTCTGCCGTCGTGCCACCCGCTTCGGAGAGGCTCGCGTCGAGGTCAAAGAACCCGTAGCCACGCAGTTTTTCGGCTCGACGCTCGAGGAGTGCTTCGCGCGGCATTCTGAGAAGCGCACGAAGTTCGTCGACGATCGCCTGCTTCAGAGTGGTCGCCATCAGCTTCGGATCGCGGTGCGCACCGCCGAGAGGTTCGGAAATCACGCGGTCGACCAGGCCGAGCGCGGAGAGCTTGTCGGCCGTAAGTGAAAGCGCATCGGCAGCCTGCGGGGCCTTCGCAGAATCCTTCCAGAGGATCGAAGCACAGCCTTCGGGCGAAATCACCGAGTAAATCGAATACTGAAGCATCATCACGACGTCGGCGACGGCGATCGCGAGCGCGCCGCCCGAGCCGCCTTCACCGATCACGCAGGAGACGATAGGCACGCGCAGCGTCGACATTTCGTAGAGGTTGCGCCCGATCGCCTCGGACTGACCGCGCTCCTCGGCGTCGATCCCGGGATAGGCACCCGGCGTGTCGACAAACGTAATCACCGGCAGATCGAACTTTTCGGCAAGCCGCATCAGACGCAGCGCCTTGCGGTACCCCTCGGGACGGGCCATACCGAAATTGCGCTCGGTGCGTTCGCGCAGCGTGCGGCCCTTCTGGTTGCCGATCACAACGCAGTTGATGTCGGCAATGCGCGCGAGCCCGCCCACGATCGCCTTGTCTTCGGCAAATGCGCGATCGCCGTGCAGTTCATGGAAGTCCGTAAACATCGCGTCGATGTAGTCGAGCGTGTACGGACGGTTGGGGTGGCGCGCCACGAGCGACATCTGCCAAGGCGTGAGCGACGCGAACGTCTTCTTGACGAGTTCGGCTTCCTTAGCTTCGAGCGAAGCGATCTCAGCGGCCACGCTTACGCCACGCCCGCTTTCCTGCTCTTCGAGTTCGCGAAGTTCGTCGATCTTCTTTTCAAGCGCTTCGATATCGCGTTCGAATTCGAGAAATACCTTCTTGGCCATCTTGGTTTTGTTGTGAGTTGCTGTGTTTTGTTTGTTTAGCGTTCGTCCGGCGGCTGGCCCTTAGAGGCGGCGCCAAGTCGTGCCCTGCGGGCCGTCAAGGAGCTCGATCCCTTCGGCGAGGAGATCGGCGCGGATCTTGTCGGCTTTGGCAAAGTCGCGCGCTTTCTTCGCGGCGGTACGCTCGGCAACGAGCGACGCAATGCGTTCTTCGTCGTCGGCCTTTACGGCGCCGCGCAGAAACGCGGCCGGCTCGCGGCCGAGGATGTTGAGAATGCGGCCGAGCCCGAGGAGCTGGCGAACGAGTGCGGACGAGCCCGTGCGATTGATTTCGCCCGCAAGCTCAAAGAGCACCGAAACGGCAAGCGCCGTGTTGAAGTCGTCGTCCATCGCCGCCTTGAAGCGAGCGGCAAAGGGTTCCGTCCAATCGAGCGCTTCGCCGTCGCCCGTGCGCCCTTCGAGCGCCGTGTAGAGGCGCTTGAGGGCCTTGTGGGCTTCCTCAATGAGGCCGCTCGAGAAGGAGATCGGGCTGCGGTAGTGGCTGCGCAGGAGGAAGAAGCGAAGCACTTCGGCGCCGTTCCCTTCGCCGTAGGCAGCTTCCGTATCCTTCAGCGCATCGCGAATCGTCCAGAAGTTGCCGAGCGACTTGCTCATCTTCTCTTCGACGCCGTCGGCGCGGCGCACGCGCAGCGGGCCCGAGTGCATCCAGTAGTTCGCAAAGGTCTTGCCCGTTGCGGCTTCGCTCTGCGCAATTTCGTTTTCATGGTGCGGGAAGACGAGGTCCGGGCCGCCGCCGTGAATGTCGATCGTTTCACCCAAGAGCTGCATCGACATGGCCGAGCACTCGATGTGCCAGCCCGGACGACCCTTGCCCCACTTTGAATCCCACTGCGGTTCACCGGGCTTGGCGCGCTTCCAGAGCACGAAGTCAAGCGGATCGCGCTTTCCGGCAGCCACCGCAACGCGCTCGCCCGAGCGCAGGTCGTCGATCGACTTGCCGGACAGATGACCGTAGGGACGGAAGCTGCGCACCGCGTAGTCGACGTCGCCGTCTTCGGCCTTATAGGCAAAGCCCTTTTCTTCGAGCTTGCCGACCAAGTCGAGCATCGCCGGAATGTATTCGGTCGCGCGCGGCTCGTGCGTGGGCGCAAGGCAGCCGAGCGCGAGCATGTCTTCCTGCATGGCGCGCGCAAATTCGTCCGTGAGCTCGTCGGTCGTGATGCCGCGTTCGGCCGCGCGGCGGATGATCTTGTCGTCAACGTCGGTAATGTTACGAACGAACACAACTTCGTAGCCCGACGCTTCGAGCCAGCGGCGGATCACGTCGAAGGCGACGAATGTGCGGCCGTGGCCGATGTGGCAGTAGTCGTAGACCGTCACGCCGCAGACGTACATGCGCACGCGCCCGGCTTCAATCGGTTCGAAAGGCTTCTGTTCTCGGGAAAAAGTCGAATAAATAGAAAGCGACATGACAGTCCTGCATCCCTTGCGGCCGCAAGGCGGCCGATGCTTGATGCGGATTCGCCTTCGGGCGCCCGCTTGACCGTCGGGGCGACAAGTCCCGTAGGGCCGCAGGCGGCAAACCCGCTAAAATCATTGGTTGAATCTTCGAAAGTATAGCCGTCCGCGAGCGGTAGCCGCCTTCGAGCACAATTGTTCTCAGCCGTAAGGACTAACCGACCGGCCGCCCCTCGGGGCTCGGGTGCGAAGCGAGCGATCGTCGGAGAAGCTTTCGAAAAGATGCTTACGACAGAACTCAACAGCCAACTCACATGCGAAGCACCTCCTTCATTGCAGGGGCTGCCGCAGCGGTTCTCTGCTGCGCGCTCTTCGGCCCGGCGCCCGCCGCTTATGCGGCGCCCACGGAAATGCAGACGCTAGCGTCGACCCTGCACGACTCGCAGTTCTCCGAGCGCGTCGAACGCCTTCTCAAGCAGAATCGCCCCGCGCAGGCGGTCGAACTTGCCGACATCGGCATCGCGCGCAATCCGCGCAACGCACAGCTGCAATTCATGCGCAGCATCGGCCTCGAGCGGCTCGGCCGCACGGAAGAAGCCGCGAAGGGCTTGAGAAGCCTCATCGCCGCTTATCCGGAAATCCCCGAGCCCTACAACAACCTCGCCGTGATCGAAGCGGGCTTCGGCAATCTGGAAGAAGCCGTGCGTCTCCTCAATCAGGCGCTCGCGATCAATCCGGAATTCGCCACCGCAAGAAAGAACCTGGGCGACGTGTTCCTTGCGCTTTCGATCGAAAACTACGAGCAAGCCGCGCCCGTTCTTACCGGGAACGACGCGCTGCAGACGCGCCTCAAGACGCTTAAGCGTCTCGTCGAAAAGCGCTGAAACGGATAACGGGGAACTTCGGAGCGCCTAACGCCCTTCCCCGAAAACATTGACCAACCGCAACATACGAAAGAGCCACCCATGCAGCTACGCAACCGCCTTCTTATTGCAGCGCTTCCCCTGACGCTTCTTGCCGGCATCTCGCAGTCGGCTTCTGCCGCTCCTGCGGCGCCGCGCGTTGAACTCGACACCTCGATGGGCAAGATCGTCGTGCAGCTCGCTCCCGATCGCGCGCCGATCACGGTGAAGAACTTCCTGCGCTACGTCGAGGAAGGCCATTACAACGGCACGATTTTCCATCGCGTCATCGCCGGCTTCATGATCCAGGGCGGCGGCTTTACGCCTGCGATGCAGGAAAAGCCCACGCACGATCCGATTCCGCTTGAAGCGCGCGGCGGCCTTCGCAACGACACGTACACGATCGCCATGGCGCGCACGTCCTATCCGCACTCGGCGACTTCGCAGTTCTACATCAACGTCGCCGACAACGACTTCCTCAATGCCGACCAGGCGCAGGACGGTCAGGGCTACGCGGTCTTCGGGCGCGTTGTCTCCGGCACGGAAACGGTCGACAAGATTGCCGCCGTGAAGACGGGCGTAAAGAACCGCATGAGCGACGTGCCCGTTGAACCCGTGATCATCAAGAGCGCCAAGGTGCTCAAGTAATCCCCGGAAGCTGTGCGAAAATATTGCCCCGCAAAGCTTTGGACGGCGTGAAGGCGTCTTTAGACCCCTTCGCGCCGCAGCCCATTCGGACACACCCTTGCGGCAGCCTGAAGGCCCTTTGCCGAGCGTCCGACCATCGATTTTTCAATCAGTACATTCATTAAAAGAAAATGATCCGCTTTACGACCAACAAAGGCATCATCGACATCGAGCTCGACCACGAACACGCTCCGAAGACGAGCGAAAACTTCGAGCACTATGTGAAGACGGGCTTCTACAACGGCACGATCTTTCACCGCGTCATCGCCGGCTTCATGATCCAGGGCGGCGGCTTTGAGCAGGGCCTCAAGCAGAAGACGACGCTGCCGCCGATCGAAAACGAAGCCGCCAACGGCCTCAAGAACGATCGCTACACGATCGCCATGGCCCGCACGACGGATCCGCACTCCGCCACGGCGCAGTTCTTCATCAACGTCGCCGACAACGACTTCCTCAACCACACCGCCCCCACGCCGCAGGGCTGGGGCTACGCCGTCTTCGGTCGCGTTGTTGCCGGCCAGGACGTCGTTGATGCGATCGCCCGCGTGCGCACCGCCACCCGCGGCTTTTACGGCGACGTGCCCGTTGAAGACGTCGTAATCGAAAAGGCCGAAATTATCCCCGAATAAGATCGACCCGGAGCGAACGCTCGCTTCTGGCGCTTCAAGCGCCGACGCGGGTGTTTCGCGCAAATTCTCCGCTCGCCCTGCCGGCCTCAAACCGCCGGCAGCGGACAGCCGACGCGGTTTCGGCACCGAGCTTCCCGTACGCACTCAAAGGCATTCCGATGGACATCACCAACGTGCCGGCCGCTGCCGGCCTCACGAGCATTGCGCCGCTCTCGAATCCGATCATCATTTCGGACCTGCACCTTACCGAAAAGAAGCCCAAGACCATCATGGCCTTCGTGCGCTTCATGAAGACGGTTGCGCCCCGTTATCCGGAACTCGTCATTCTCGGCGACCTCTTCGACTTCTGGATCGGCGACGACGCTGCCGAAGCCGCCGAGCCCATCATTGCGCTCCTGAAGCTTCACGCTTCGACGGGGCGGCGCGTGATCGTCATGCCGGGCAACCGCGACGTCATGCTCGGCAAGGGCTTTGCCGAAGCTTCTGGCGCCGAGCTCGTGCGCGATCCGATCGTCGTTGAAATCAAGGGCCGCAAGGTTCTCCTCGCGCACGGCGACCAGTGGTGTCTGCGCGACGAGGAATATCAGAAGTTCCGTGCGATGACGCACGATCCGCGATGGCAGGCCGCAGCGCTCTCGAAGAGCGTTGCCGAGCGCCTCGCCATGGCGCAGACGGCGCGCGCGCAGAGCGAAGGCGACAAGCGCGTTAAGAGCGAAGCCGAAATGGATGTTGTCGACTCGGCCGTTGCCGAAGCCGCGCACGCCGCCGGCGTCGACCTCGTCATCCATGGCCACACCCACAAGCCCGCTGCGCACGTCGGCGCCACGATCGAGCGCTGGGTTGTGCCGGATTGGGAGCTGGACAACGTCGCCGAAGGCGCGACGGGCCGCAGCGGCATGATCTCGTTCCTTGAAGACGGCCGCCCGCAGATTCAGATGTTCTAACCGGCACTGACTTCTTGCTCGCTAGCCGACGCAATGATCGGCGATCCGGTTGGATCGGAAACGGGAGCCTCCTCTGCTTTTCGCTTGAGGAAGCTCCCGTTCTTTATTTGCGATACTTTTTACGCTTTGAACTTAACGATCAATTTTCTCCTGCAGCCCAAAAGCGATTCCTGCTGCAAGCGGAACGCCTTTCGCCTTTTCCGGCTTGACCGATCGCTCGGCTAACCCGCACTCAGCAGTACTTTCAAGCGAGAAACGGCCGCTACCAGCGCATCACGCCATCGCAGAAGATCCGCTTCGATCGTCGGATTCTTATAGACATCCGTGACAGCGAAGGTCGAACCCAACGGTCGCATGCCCATGTACGCGTTCGCCCGTCTGTTCCGCAGACCTTCGGGTGAGTGAGTACTTCATCCTGCCAGCGAATGTACTGCCAGGGTGCCGTCATCGCCCAGATTGGCGTCTGCACAAGAAGAAGGCGTGCTGCCGCAACCTTCGCCACCCCTTCCTCGAGAACCCATGCCTTTTTGAGGTCGGTCTCTAGAACAATGAAGTCAGCCGCGGCGAACGCCTCGCGCGCAAACGATGCCAACGTATCGTTGAGACGTCCGCCTTCGCCGTCGAGACGCTTTACGCCTGCGTTGACAATCAACACTTTTTCGTTCTTTTGCTCATTTCGCAACCTGTCACTTCAAATACGTCTTAAAGAAATCTTCGATTCTCTCGAACGGCACTTTCCTGTCGTAGAGATCCGTGTGATTCGCATCTTCCACGATGAGAAGCGATTTGTTGTCGCCTTTGAGCCGCTTGAAGAGGTCTTCGCTAAAGTAGCGCGAATGCGCCTTTTCGCCGTGCACGAGCAAAACGGCGCTGCGGATCTCTTCCGCGTAGCAGAGGATCGGCATATTGACGAACGAAATCGACGAAGTCGTGTTCCAGCCGCCGTTCGAATTGAGCGAACGCTTGTGGTAGCCGCGCTCGGTCTTGTAATAATCCCAATAGTCAAGAACGAACTGCGGCGCATCGGTTGGCCGCGCATCCGGCAGACCGCCCGCGAGCGTGTAGCGGCCCGCGCGGTAGTCGACCGTGCGCTGCGCATTGAGCGCTTCGCGCAACGCGAAACGTGCGTCGACATCGGTCTTATCGAAATACCCTCGGGCATTAACGCGGCTCATGTCGTACATGGTCGACGCCACGGTCGCCTTGATTCGCGTGTCGGCCGCTGCGGCATTCACCGCCATGCCGCCCCAGCCGCAGATGCCGAGAATGCCGATGCGTTCGGGATCGACGTCTTCGCGCGAAAGAAGATAGTCAACGGCTGCCGAGAAGTCTTCCGTATTGATGTCGGGCGAAGCCACATAGCGAGGCGTACCGCCGCTCTCGCCCGTAAAAGACGGATCGAAAGCGATCGTCAGGAATCCGCGCTCGGCAAGCGTCTGCGCATAAAAGCCCGAAGCCTGCTCCTTCACGGCTCCGAAGGGGCCGCTCACCGCGACGGCCGCAAGTTTACCGTCTGCATTCTTTGGCAAATAAAGATCTGCCGCGAGCGTGATGCCGTAGCGATTCACGAAGAGAACCTTTTCGTGCAGAACCTTCTCGCTCTGCGAAAACACTTTGTCCCACTGAGACTCAAGCTTGAGTTTCTCCACTTTGATCAGACTCGATTCGGGCATATTTGCCTCCTCTGCCGAAGCCGCGCCGACGCCGGCGCCGATGACGGATGCCGCAAGAAGCGCGGCTAAACATGCTTTTTTGGGCGGCATGGTGCGACTCCCAACAAACCGCGCGCACTCGGTATGCCAAGCGGCACTCGAACGCGGCAGCGGCTCTTCTGTGCAAAAAACTTCCGGGAGTGCCCTGCCAAAAGAAGCTTGCGAGCGTCCCGACCTGGGTTTGAGTGTAGGAAAAAATCCAATGAATAACAAATGCTTATAAGCAATTCATATTTATGCTTTTTAGGCATTTGATGGGCTACGAGCGAACAACGAAAAAAACAGCGAACGGCCAATTGAACGCTACGCGTCGAGCGCCGCTTCTTCCTCGCGAAGCAAATCGAGCAGAAGCTGCGCGGGCTTAGAAAGGCGCCGCTGCTTCTCCCAAGCGACGATCACGTCCGCCTCGAGCTTCGGATAGAGCGGCAGCCAAATGACGCCGCTACCCGGTTCCGGGTTGATGATGCCGCGCAGCGCAAGCACGTGACCGACGCCGGCTTGGGCAAGGAGATAGGCGTTGTAGAGGAGATTGAAGGTGCCAACGATATGAAGGTCTCGCGCGAGGTAATTGAGCCAGCCCGCGAACTCGTTTCGCTCAAACGCCTGGCTCGAACAGAGAATTGGCTCGTCAACAAGGTCGGTCACCTCAATGCGGGTCTTGCCGGCATAGGGACCGTCTGCTCGGGTGAGAACGCCCCAGACATCCTTGGCATGCAGACGCAGCGTCGAATAGGCCGAAATGTCGGCCGTACCCACAAAAACGCCGAAGTCCGTCACACCCGAGTGCAGTTCGGCTTTGACGGTCGGCTCCGCACCGCTCACGATCGTGCAGCGCACCTTGGGGGCGACCGCCTGCAGACGCTTGATGGCGCGCGCAAGTGTTTTCAAGGCCGGGGTTTCGCCTGCCGCGATGCGGATTTCACCGGCAAGCTCATCCTCTTCGAGCATTTCGCGTTTAGCACGATCGCAAAGCTCAACAATCGACTTCGCACGTTCATAAAACCGCTCGCCCTTCGCCGTAAGGCGCAGCTTGCGATTCGAGCGAATGAAGAGCGCATGACCGAACTCTGCTTCCAGGTCCATGAACTGGCGCGACAGCGTCGGCTGCGTGACGCCGAGCCGCTCGGCCGCGCCCGAAATGCTTTCCGCTGCGACAGCGGCGATGAAATAGCGAAGAACACGGACTTCCACGAGAGCCTCCCGAAGCATGCCTTATAAGCATAAAATCATCAAAACCAAAAGCATTTGATATCTTATGGCCGTTCTTCGATACTTGGCTTAAGCGCTGAAGCGAAAGCCCGCGCCAAACAGGTTCTTCGACCTCGCATTGACGGCAAGCCGCTTTTTCGCCAGTGTCTTTTTCGCCGAGAATCGCCATGAAAGATCCGCGAACTGCTTTTCGCCCCAACCACTCGAACGGCGTGCGGCGCACGCTTATCAAGCGCTCGCTTGCTGCAGGCGCCCTCTTCTTCACGCTTTCAAGCACCTCGTTGCCGCTTTGGGCCGCGGCCGGTAGAACGAAGCGCGCGTCGCCTCGCATCGTCGTTCTGTACTTTTCGGCGACGGGCACAACGAAGCGCGCGGCCGAAACGATCGCGAGGATGACGGGCGCGCCCATTTGGCGCATTGAGCCCGAAGTGCCTTATCCGGACAAGATGCGTGCCGTCGCCGACAAAGTCAAAGCCGACGAGAAAGCCGGCATTCGCGTCCGCCCCAAAGCACCGCTCCCTGAAGCACTTCGCAATGCCGACATCTACATCATCGGGTCGCCCGTCTGGAGCGGCACGATGCCCGCCGTGCTCGCGGACTTTCTGCGCAGCGAAGGCTTTGCCGGGAAGAGCATCCTGCCGTTCACGACGCACATGGGAAGCAATCTCGGCGACATTCCGGAAGCGATGGCGGCTGCCTGCCCGCAAGCGCAAGTCGCCCCCGGTCTCGCGCTCCGTGCGCCCGCTGACGACACGATTCGTCCGGAAGTCGCCTTTTGGCTCAAGCAAACGGACGCTCGACCTTAACGAGCGCTCGAACAATCGGCCGAGAAGTTCAGCCTTCCCGCTCTTTCCCATCGCCTCCCGAGGAATTCCATCATGTCGCTCTCCCGTCGTTCACTCCTAGCCGCTGCCGCCTCCGCAGCAGCAACAGCTGCCGCGACCGACCTCTCTGCCGAGCGGACCCGCTCGAACGAAGTCGGGACGCCCAAAGCCGAGTTTCCGGACGCAAACGTTTTCCCGAAACACGCGGCGCTCGGGCGCGGCATCGGCGTGATGCCGGGGCGTGTTGCTTGGGTGCACGCCCCGAACGCCGTTCACTGGACGGGCGAAGGCTACTGGTGGGAGCTCGAGCACTATAACCACGAAGTCGTTCGCCGCATGCTCGAGCGCGCGATTGCGTCCCTCGCGGGAGAAACCGTGCCGGCAGCGATTGACGAGGCGCCGCCGGCGGACGTCATGCGACGCGCGTGGATGAAGCTTTTTGTTGCGCACAACCGCAGAAGGCTTGGCAACTCGAGTGAGACGCAGACGGGCTACCGCTCGCGCGAAAAAATTGCCGTCAAAGTGAATATGAACGGTTCGGGCGCCTACGGCTCTAGCGCGCCGGGCTTCACGGAAGAGAGTTACGGCAATGCCGTCCTCATGCGTGCGCTTCTCGACAATCTGGTCGAGCACCTCGGCGCCTCGCCAGAAGACATCGTCTTCTACGACGCGGGGCGCATTTTTCCGAATTACCTCATGCAATACGTCGCTGCCGGCCAATACGAGCACGTACAGTTCCGGCATCGGGCGCCGGGAACTGCACTCGACGCCGAACCCGACCGCTCGGCACGCATTCGCTGGGCGGGTTCGATTCGCGGCGAAGCTTCCTATATTCCGCACTGCGTTACCGAAGCGACATACCTCATCAACCTCGCGAACCTCAAAGGCCATTGCTACGGTCTTACGCTTTGCGGCAAAAACCATTTCGGTTCGTTTGTCAACGGCGACCGCATGCGCGCTCCGCAAGCGGCCGGTCTGCACGGCAATGTTGCGGGCGCTAGCCGCGGCGACTATTCCGTACTCGTCGACCTGATGGCACACGCGCATCTCGGCGGCAAAACCGTGCTCTACCTCCTCGACGGCCTTTTGACAGCGACGGGCGAGAGCGTCGCTTTGACGGAAGCGGCAGCAAAGTGGTCGATGCCGCCCTTTAACGGCGGCTTCTCTGCGAGTCTTTTTGCGTCGCAGGATCCGGTCGCAATCGACTCGGTTGGAGCCGACTTTTTGATGAACGAGCCCAACATGACCTCGCGCAATTCGGCATTGAAAGGCAACGACGGCGTCGAAAACTACCTGCACGAAGCCGCACTCGCGGGAAGCGCCCCGTCGGGCACCCCCTACGAAGACGGCTCGGGTCGGCGCGTGCTGTCGCTCGGCGTGCACGAGCACTGGAACAACACGGTCGACAAGCAATACGGACGCAATCTCGGGCATGCGGAAGGCATCGAACTCGTTCGCGTCTGAATTCGCGAAAAGCAAGTCCAGCGTTCGAAAAAAATCCCGAGTCGGCGCAGAGGCTTTCCCGGGACGAAGTCAGAGAGAAACTGACGAAGGTGAAGATGCGTTGCAGGCGGGGCGCAACGGCTGAAGATCCGTTGATGTGCGCCCCGCTGCGGCGCTCTCGAAAAATTACTTGGCGTTGAAGGCCTTCTGAACGTCAACCACCATGGCCTGGTAGCCGGAGGTGTTTTCGAGCTGAATTTCAAGCGACGGTTCCTTCGCACCCCACTTGAACTCGTTGATGAAGGGGTTCGGGGCCGATTCGAAGGCGCCGGTCTTGAAGTTGAAGGCCGCGCCGGCCGTGGCCGAGTAGACGAACACCGAATCCTTGTCCGGCATGTATTCGGTGAGCGACGTCACGGGGCTGTACCATTCGTGGCCGCGTTCCTTGCCGTATTCCCAAACCTGTTCGACCGTCATCTTCTTCTGGTCGATCTTGTAGATCACGGCACGCGAATACTTCATGTCGGGCATCGGAGGCTGTTCCATGCCGCGGGCGTCGCCGTTGTCGAAGACCGAGAGATAGAAGATGTTCTTGTCGGACTTCGAGTCGATGCGCCAGCCCGTATGCTGCGTCCAGCTCCAGTCAAAGCCGCCTTCGCAGGTCGAACCTTCGCACTTGATGGGCTTGCCGTCCTTGTCGACCGGCGTGAGGACCTTGTCTTTGTACTTGTCGCTCCAGCCCTCGGGCGAACCCATGATCCACTTCACCTGCTTGTCGCGGCCGATCTTGATGAGCGCGGACTGGTGACGGGAAGAGATGATGATCGAGTCGTCGGTCGGGTCATAGTCGACGGAGTTGACGTGCGCCCAGTTGCGGCCCGCACCCGAACCCACGATATCGCCGAACTGGTCGTTCTTGTCCTGCGCGGCGAGCTGATCGGCCGTCATCGTCTGACCGGCCTTCGAGGCGTCGATGTTAAGGCACACGGCTCCCTGGTCAAGCGCCTTCAGAACGACGTCGCGATAGGGGTCAAGGATGTCGAAGAGACGCCATTCGTCAACGACGACGCCGTTTTCATCGACTTCAATGATCACGTCGCGGACAGAGCGGACATGCTTGCCGTCGGGGCGCTTGACGTCGGACGAAGCGACGCGAACGAGATAGTGACCGTTCTGCATCGGATCCATCGCGTGCGAGAAGTCGTTGTAGCCGTCGGGCAGGCGGTGGTTCCAGATTTCACGGCCCATCAGGTCGTACTTGACGTAGCGCTGACCGTAGCCCCAAGTGAAGGCGCCGTCCTTGTTCTGACGGAAGCCCATCATGATGCCGGCCTTGTAAATGTCGTTGAAGTCGAAGATGGGGTCCGGGTTCATGTACCAGCGGATTTCGCCCGTCGTGTCGATGATGGCGTTCTGCGGATAGCGGTTCCATTCGAGCGCGCCGCCGATCGGGTTGTTCCAGACGGCACGCGTCGAGTCCGCAGGCGCGGCGATCATGTTGTTGACGAGGATGAGACGGTCCTTGAATTCAGGGTCGACTTTCTTGACGTTGACCTTGAAGAAGGAGTCGCGCACGCCGGCGTAACCGGCCTGCTGCAGCGACGCGGGCTGCGCATAGATCTTGTAGCTTTCGGAGACCTTTTCGGATTTGCCGAACGCCGTCTTCGTGTAGGAGACCTCAACCGTGTTGCGATAGCCGCCGTAGAGGCCGAAAACCGGGATGCCGCCGTGCGTGCGCGCCTGCGCGTCGCTCACCTTGTACTTGATTTCCTGGCCGCCCTCCTTCGGCACGATGCGAACCGTGATGTCCGTGAGGACATAGCCGCCGTTGCGAATGACGGCCGTGAGCGGCGCAATCTTGTACGGGTTCATGATCACGGCGCCGATCTTGCCCGTCGTCGGGTAGGTGACGTGCGCACCGCTTGCGCCGCCCATTGCCATGGCGCCGCTCGAAAGAGAGGCGGCGGCGGCAAAAGCAACGGCACCGGCAAGAATCGTTTGGCGGATATCCATCTGAGTATCTCCTTTTGTTTGTTGGAATCGTCTGCTTGGATTGGGGCCTCAAGTTGCGTGCTGGTCGTTTCGCACATCTAAATCAGCCCTTTGCAACAGAACGCAGCCCGCGAAGCACAGAGAATTTCCACTCGGAACGCCTCTTCGGGCTCGCTAAAATTCTAGGAAGAGCCCCGCCGCGGCAATAGACTGATGTTCCTCAGGTCTCTTGCTGAAAGTGCGATACACAATTCCTTTTTATGAAGATGTCTTCGGAACCGTCCTCAATTTCATCGAACGAAGCTTTGCTTGATGACATTTCGCTCGGCGACATGCGCTTTCTCTGCGCACTGATCGAATCTCGCTCACTCACGGAAGCCGCCAAAGCCACGGCGAGCAATCTCTCGAGCGCCTCGAGACGCCTGAAGCGCCTGCGCGAACTCCTGGGCGATCCGCTCTTTTTGCGCTCGACGCCCAACATGATTCCGACAGCGCGCGTTCTCGCGCTCGAGCCCGTGATCCGATCGATCATTCGTTCGAGCGCCGATCTGCTCGAGCCGGAAGTATTTTCGCCCGCAACCCTCAAGCGAACCTTCCGCATCGGGGCGGTCGACAACGCCATTTTTGCCGTTATGCTCGGCGTCCTCGAGAAGCTCTGCGAAAGTGCCCCCGGGGTGAGCGTCGAAATCCGCCAAATCGAAGACGACCTCTTTGACGAACTCGCGTCGGGTGCCATCGACCTCGCCGTGCTGCCCTCAACGCGCCCGATCCTGCCGAGTTTTCGCGAGAAGCTTCTCTATCCGGTGACGTATTCGCTTTGCGTGCGAAAGGGGCACCCGCTCGAGAAGTACTGGCTCGAGCATGGTGAGCTGCCGATTGAGGAGATCTCTCGCTACCGCAAGATCGTGGTCTCGAACCGTTCGCTCAAAGAACGCCAGCAGTTCGTTCTCGACGAGAGTCGCTTTCTCGGACGCAGCGTTCAGGATGCCGCTTTCTCTGTGCCCTATTTCCTAGCCGTTCCGGCACTCCTCGAACGCACGAATTTCACGGCCATTCTTCCGAAAGACACGGCGCTCGCGCTCACAACCTATCTGCGCGAGCCACTCACGGTGCTCCCCTACGGTCCGAACGGCCAGGAAGCGACGCTCTACTACACGCGCATCATCTGGCACGAGAGAACGGACCGAGATCCGGCTCTCGTCTGGCTGCGCGGCCTCTTCGCGACCTATGCGGGCTGCGACGTATCGGATTCGGCGGATACAACGCAGGAACCATCTGCCGTCAACCGTGAATCGTCGATGCCGGAAAAACTGTCTGCCGGGCTATTGAGCGACAGACCGTTCAATCCGGCTCGGTCGCGCTAAAAAGCCGCCCGGCATTCGCTGCCGAGCGGCTTCTCCAATTGAACGATTGGTTTTCGTGCCGCCCGCCATGCAAAGCCTGCGGACGGCGCACCCCAAGATCACTTCTTCTCGGGTTCATCCGGTCCTTCGAGCAGGATGTTGACGCGCTCGCGAAGCGTATCGTGATCGATCTGGCCCTTGTGGATCCAAATCGGTTCGCCCGTCTTGTCGTAGAACATCTGCGAAGGCATCGTTTCGATAAGATACTTGTCTTCAATGCCGCGATACTCGTCGACATTGATGATGACGAACGCAACCTTATCGCCGTACTCCTTCTGCAGGTCGCGCATGACCTGTTCGGTTTCGGGGCAGCCTGCGCACCAAGGCGCACCGAAGTCGACCACCGTCACCTTGCCCGCGACGGGGAAGGGCTCCTTCTTCTGTTCGGCAGCGGCGGCACCGGCGGAAAGCGCAATGAGGGCCGAGCCGAGGACGGCTGCGACGAATTGACGACGAAACATGTTCCTGTCTCCTAGATGAGGAAATTGATGCGGTCTGATGCGTCGGATTGTAGCGAGCAAAGCGCTCGTTCAACCTTAAGCACCGTCTGCGGCAAGCCGCTTCAGGCTTTCGCGCGTTCGGTGAGCACGCCTTCGGCCATGTCGTAGAGCCGGTCCGAAACGTCGACGCTGAAGGTATCGTGCGTCACCATGAGAACGCCCGTCCCCTTGTCGGCTAAGCGGCGGAAAATCGAAACGACTTCGCGCGCCGTCTGCGCGTCGAGACTTGACGTAGGTTCGTCTGCGACAATCACCTTCGGTTCGCACATGAGCGCGCGCGCAATCGCGACACGGCGCAGCTCCCCACCCGAGAGCGCACTCGGATACTGGTTTGCGAGGTCGCCAAGGCCGACCTCTTCGAGAAGCTGCTGCGCACGGCCTTCGGGTTCCGGACCGCGGTGGGCGAGGTACCACGGCAAACGAACGTTGTCGAGCACCGTCAGCGTCGAGAGCACGCCCGCGCCTTGCGGGACATAGCCGACCGCGCGGTTGCGCAGCTCCGAAGCCGCCTCGTCGGTAAGCCCCGAGAGGGGCGTCGAGCAAAGCACGGCTTCGCCTTCGGTCGGCGAAAGGAGCCCTACGATGATATTGAGAAGCGTCGATTTGCCCGAGCCGGAGCGACCGAGCAGCGTGACGAATTCGCCTTCAGCGACAGCGAGCGTCGCGTTGCGAAGCGCCCAGAACGGGCGGCCGCCGCGTTCGTAGCGCTTGCCGACATTCTTCACTTCGATGAGATTGGCCATTTCGCTATTCTCCTTCGCGCAGCGACGTGTAGATGTCCTTGCGGCCGATGCGCCAGGCGGTCGGCAGCGCCGCAAGCGGGCAGGTGATGACGCCGGCAACGAGCGCAATCGCAAAGGCTTCGATCCAAGCGGCCGCTTCAGGCGCAAGGTACGGCAGCCCGATCGTCTTCGAAATCGACACCGAGAAGAAATTCACGACAATGAAGCCGAAGAAAATCCCGACGACGGCCCCGATTGTCGAGAGCATCGTCGATTCGCCGAGGACGATCCCGATCACGCGGCGCTTCGAGGCACCGAGCGCGCGCAACGTGGCGAATTCTTTCTGACGTTCGTTGAAGGCAAAGAAGTAGACGACGAACATGACAAGCGCGGCGACGAGCCAGAAGACGCCCGCGACCGAGTACATGACGCCTACGATCTTCTGAAGTTTCGCCGACGTGTCGCTCATCATGTTCGAAGCGAAGACGAAATTGACGTTCGCACGCAGCCCCAATTGGTCGAGCACGCCGTCGGAAATCGAAATCGGGTCGACGCCGGGCTTAACGCGCACGAGGATGGCCGAGAGCGATTTTTCAATCTGATCGGCTTTTTCGGGCGTGGCGATTTCCCCGAGCTTGCGCGCCATATCGAGCGTCATAAAGATCGACGAGTCAAAGCCCATGCCCGTCGGTTCAAGTCGTCCGACGATCTTGAACTTCTGGTTGTAGAACATGAGCTCGGAGCCGATCTCGCCGAAGATGTAGTCGCCGACGATGACTTCATTCTCTTTGAGCGGATGGTCGGATGCTTTCTTCAACCAAGGACCGACAACAAAGTCCGTTGCCTGGTCGATACCGATCAGCTGCACCTTCACCGAACAGCACTGCGCGTCAAGCGACGAAATGAAGAGCTGCCCCGAAGCCTGCGCGACGCCGTCGATTTTCTGCACGACATTGAGGAGCGACTCGTCGATGTAGAAGGTCGTGGGTTCGGCACGAAGAATGACGCTTTCGATTTTCTTGCCTTCGCCCTGCGGCACGACGAGGAGGTCCGCCCCCATGCGGGCGGAGAGCGACTGAATGCCCGCCTGCAGATTGGCCGAAACCATGGTGCCCGAGAAAAGCATGAAGGAGAAGATGGCCACGATGAGCGCGAGACTCATCGAGCGGAAGGGCTTTTGCGAGAGATTGGCGAGCGCAATGCGCAATGAGGAGAGTGGCGGCATCGTTCTACCGTATGGAAATGCCCGCTTGCCTGAGGAAGCGGGACGTCTGCAGTCCTATCGGTCCCCTCGCGGGGCGGCTGCAGCTTCGTCAAGCGGCCGCGTACGCTTCAGGCGCATGCGACCGCTCCCAAATTCGTCAGTCGTGCTTCTTCGAGAGGCGCCAGAAGTCCGCAAGCGCAACGAGCGCAATGGCGGCACCCCAGACGACGAGCACGGGTTCGGTGATCGTGTGGCAACGCATGAGCGGATTCGGGCAGGCACCGATCAGGAAGGTCGCAAGCGACACAACAAGGATGCCGTTCAACGCGTTGGCGATCTGCAGCCCCATCGCGATCTCGCGAGCGGCAAACTGCATCGCAACGCCCAGAACGGCGATAACCATACCGAGTCCGCCCACAGCGCGCAGCATCCAAATGCAGCGCATGGGCGTTTCACCGCCGCAGTGCGGCAGTCCGTACATGGCGGCGAGCGCAAGCGCTGCGCCGACGATCATCATCACAAAACCAGAGAAAAAGGCGGGTTTCTTCATGACGAGCTCCCGAATCGGAAAAGGACGGACTCAAAGCGACAGGGGAAATCCGTGCGACGCAAGTCCGCACGGGCGTACGCCTTCAGACCGATCGAGGGTATCGGCCGGCAATTGAGCGCAGAGACGCAGCCGGCCGGGAGGTTGCAGCTTACTGCTGCGCTTCGCGGCGTTGACGCGCCGCTTCGAGCCCCGGATCCTGACGACCCGTGCCTTCGAATTCATAACCGTGCTGTACCCAGCCCTGGATGCCGTCGGGCATGAGATAGACGTTCTCGTAGCCCATTTCAATCGCAACCTGCGAGATCTCGAACGAGACATTGCAGAGGCGATTGATGCAGTAGAAGATGAGGAATGTGTTCTTCTTGTCTTTGGGCAAGAGCTTTTCCCAGCCTTCAACGTTCGTCTTGATGGCGCCCTTCAGATGGCTCTGCTCGTAGATGTCTTCGGGGTTGCAATCAAAGAGATAGACACCGGGCTGACCGATCACCTTGGCGACGCGGCTCAGGGACAGCGGAATCGCCTGGCGCATCTGCTGCACCGTCTGACCTTCGGCGGCCTGTACGTTCGCGGCGGGAACAACCGCAAAGGCGGCGAGCGCCGCACAAATGGGCGCAAGAAGCTTGGTCTTCATATGTATTTCTGCCTGATCTGAAGTGGAGCCTCGTGCGGCTCCTTCGCAAGCCGTTCATATCGAACGCACGAAGCCGCATCATGCGTTCAGCTTATCGAGACAACATTAAGCAGACGTTATTCGAGGATCGGCCCCTCCTGCTCGTTTTCCCGATCGGAGAAGACTTTGCATCCGACTTATCGGGCCCAATAGGACGAAAGCGCCGATCGTTTGCACGCGGGGGGCGTTGTAAAATCCGAAGGCGATTTTTGGCAAAGGAGGGAAGCTTAGAGCCGGGAATAAGTGTTGGGGGGCTTTGGGGG